>ENA-UOTW01000079-UOTW01000079.1-synthetic-metagenome-genome-assembly--contig:-NODE-79-length-16026-cov-2.126354_pt1 | contig 16026 bp, 11 predicted proteins | sample MGYA00238141_ERZ746978 | MGnify/ENA primary metagenome ERZ746978 (study PRJEB28755, sample SAMN02352454) | synthetic metagenome | study: EMG produced TPA metagenomics assembly of the Artificial... | reverse complement strand
CTGGGGTGCCTTACATTATGCATCCGATTGCGGTTGCAGGCATTTTGACGGATATGCACATGGATGCAGTAACTGTTGCTGCCGGTTTTCTCCATGATGTTGTGGAAGATACCGATATTACGTTGGATGATTTACGTAAGGAATTCGGATCAGAGGTAGCACATCTGGTAGACGGGGTCACAAAGCTAGAAAAAATTAAATACAAATCCAAAGAAGAGCAGTTAGCGGAAACTCATCGTAAAATGCTTGTAGCCATGGCACAAGATATTCGAGTCATTTTAATTAAATTGGCGGACCGATTGCATAATATGCGTACGTTACGCCATATGTCCGAGGAAAAACAACGTGAAATTTCGGATGAAACGCTAGAAATCTTTGCGCCACTGGCTCATCGTTTGGGGATTGCGTTTGTAAAGTGGGAGCTAGAGGATACAGCTCTACGCTATTTGAATCCGCAGCAATATTATCGGATTGTAAACCTCATGCAGAAGAAACTGACGGAGCGCGAGGAGTACATTTCAGAAGCAAAAGCAATGATTACTGATAAATTACATGAGTTGCATATTGAAGCGGAAATTGCTGGCAGACCTAAGCATATCTATAGCATCTATAAAAAGATGGTGTCACAAAATAAGCAGTTTAACGAAATCTACGACCTGCTGGCTTTACGTATCATTGTGAATGATATTCGTGATTGCTATGCTGTCCTTGGAATTGTGCACACGTTATGGAAGCCTATGCCAGGACGATTTAAAGATTATATTGCTATGCCAAAGGCTAACATGTATCAATCCCTGCATACCACTGTAATAGGGCCAAAGGGTGAACCGTTAGAAGTACAAATTCGTACATGGGATATGCATCGAACAGCAGAGATTGGTATCGCTGCTCACTGGGCCTATAAAGAAGGAAAAGGAGAAGTGCAGGGCTCCTTTGAAGAGAAAATTGGTAATCTCCGTGAGATTATTCAAGGTGGACAAGAAGAGACACCAAATGCCCAGGAATTCATGGAATCCCTCAAGCAGGATTTGTTTTCTGATACGGTATTTGTCTTTACGCCAAAAGGCGATGTGGTGGAGCTTCCAAAAGGCTCGGTTCCTTTAGACTTTGCATATCGCATACATTCGGCTGTCGGCAATCGAACCATTGGTGCTAAAGTGAACGGCAAGATCGTTCCGCTAGATTTTGCGTTGCGTACGGGTGACATTATGGAAATCTTGACTTCCAAGCATTCATATGGTCCAAGTCAAGATTGGCTCAAAATAGCAAAGTCTGCCCATGCCCGCAATAAGATCAAGCAATGGTTTAAGAAAGAAAAGCGCGAAGAAAATGTTGCTAAAGGGCTATCGATGATTGAAGCTGAGGTAAAAGCGCGCGGCTTTGATTTAAAAGAGACCATGACTGCCGAGAATTTAAAAGAAGCAGCAGCTAAGTTTAATTTCCAATCTGACGAAGATATGTTTTCTGCTGTCGGATATGGCGGGCTTACTTCAGCACAAGTAGCCAATCGATTGACGGAAAAAATACGTAGAGATCGAGAAGAACAGCAACAGCAACAACAGCAAACCATTCAGGAATTTAAATCTCATGCACCTACCCAGAAGCAGACGCGAAGCGACACAGGCATCCGCGTAGAAGGCGTAGACAATTTGTTGACTCGTATTTCTCGATGTTGTTCGCCGGTCCCAGGGGATGACATTATTGGTTTTATTACAAGGGGACGAGGGGTCTCCATTCATCGCAAGGATTGCCCGAATGTGACGGTAGAAGAGAGTGATCGACTCATACCTGTACAATGGGAAGGGGACCAGAAACAAAACTACAATGTAGATATAGAAATCACTGGCCATGATCGCACAGGCTTATTAAACGATGTGCTACATGTAGTTGGGGAAACGAAAACCAATATAGCGGCTGTGAGTGGAAAAGCGGATCGCAATCGGGTAGCTACGATCAACATGACAATCTGTATTAACAATATAGATCATTTGCATCGTGTGGTAGAACGGATCAAGCGTATCAAAGATATTTATTCCGTTCGTCGAATTCTAAATACCTAGCATATCTTTATTGTATGTGGCAGACAGTGGTTCCTTGGGGACACTGTCTTTTCTTTACATAACCATAAATGCTGGCATAAATTCAAAACAACAGAACTGGAGTGATAAGTAGTGCGAGTCGTTGTCCAAAAAGCAAAAGCATCCAGTGTATCCGTAAATGGTGAGGTAGTCGGTAAAATTGAGCGAGGGCTGGTTTTATTAGTCGGTATTACCCATGAGGATACGATAAAAGATGTAGAGTTTGTAGCAGATAAGGTAGCCAATTTACGGATTTTTGAAGACGAGGAGGGAAAGATGAATTACTCTGTTCAAGACACAAAGGGGCAAATTTTATCTATTTCCCAATTTACGTTATATGGAGATTGTCGAAAAGGTCGTCGCCCTAATTTCATGGCAGCCGCTCGTCCAGAAGCCGCTGAACCATTATATGAGCAGTTTAATGAGATGCTGCGGAGTAAAGGGCTTCATGTAGAAACAGGGCGGTTTGGCGCAATGATGGATGTGCAGATACATAATCATGGACCGGTGACATTAATCGTTGAAAGTTAATGTCAGGTGAAAAAAAGGGCTAGTTAATTTGCGTAAGCTCGATACCTAGAAAGAAAGCAGCTAGTCTATTTTTTTGACTAGCTGCTTTTTGGTGTAAAAACTAGCTTGGATAGACCTGGAAGTAACGTAGTATGCCTCGGAATAACCCTTCCGCCGCATTTTGCTGATGCTGGTCATCACGTAAGTTAGCTTCTTCCTGTGGATTGGTTATAAAACCGATTTCAGCAAGAATAGCTGGTTTTGGATTCTCGCGAATAACATGAAAATCCCCAAATCTGGATGTTAAATCCTTATATTGAGTTGTCGCGATGATCTCTTTTTGAGTCATTTGAGCTAATTCCATCGATTTTCCTTTGTGATAGTAAAAAATGATGGTACCATTGGTAGCTGCGTTAGGATGTGTATTGTGATGGACACTTACAAACATATCCGCATTGTTTTGTACAGCAACCTGAACACGCTGATTTAACGTAAGAGTCGTATCATCGGCACGAGTCATAATTACACGTGCTCCAGAAGCTTCTAGGCGTTGTTTTAGCTTCAGAGCAACCTGTAGGTTAATCTCTTTTTCAAACGTCTTGTACGTCGTCCCTACAGCGCCACTATCTGTTCCGCCGTGTCCAGGATCAATTACAATCAATTTGCCTCCTGCTTCATTACCGGTTAAAGGAGGCAGATTGGCTATATCCGTTGATTCCTTTTGAACGACCCAGCTAGCGATGTAGGCTGTTGAGTTATCTGTTAGGCGAATTTGATACCAATCGCCCTCTGTTTTGATTACCGAATAGCTTTCTCCTGCCTGTACAGTACCTACCGGTTCATATTGGGTGCCAGGGCCAGAACGAATATTTGTGCCTTCGTTTATCACCTTGATTTTCATTTCTGATTGATTATTGCTTGGCACCGAGGGCTGAAGAGAGTTTTGGTTCTTATGTTCATTTGGATCAACTACTCCGAGTGTAGGAGGAGCTTCTGTTGATTTCGTAACTAACCAACTGGCAATCCAACCTGTTTTCCCATCCGGAGTTTTTACCTGAAACCAATTGTTGCTTTGAGACAGTACCGGTAGAACTACTCCGTTATTTACTTGGGTGAGAACTTGGCTTGTTGTATTAGCCTGACTTCGGATGTTTACATTATTTGCCGTTACCTTCACCGTAGAGCCTGATGTAGCAGGGTTTTGCTGTGTCGGGGGAGGTGTTGCTTGTCCGGTTTTAGGAGCTGCTGGATTAGCAATCCAAGCTGTTGTTCCGTTGTACAGGATTTGATCCCATCCATTTGACTCCGAATATTTGCTTACCTGATCCCCTGCGCTTAACTGCCCGATAATCATGGCTGAGACATTAGGCTCTGCATACACGTTGGTTACTGCAGAGATTTTAATACTACTGGTAGATGGTGGCTGTACAGTTGGTTCTACAGGTGGCAATACAACAGCAGGTTGATTACTCTGACCCGGTGATGTTGCTCCTGATACAGGTGCTGATGTAGTAGGCGGCGTAGCATGTTTTACAAATTTAGCATTAATCCAGCCTGTTACCTTGTCAGACACTTGAATTTGTGCCCAGATGCCTTCCTTTTTAATCATTTTATAGCTTTTTGTCTTATCCATTACCTGAATGATTTGAGCATCAGTCTTTGGTGCAGTCCGAATGTTTAACATATCCACCGTACTTTGTAAATAAATCACCTTTGGTGGTTGAGGAGCTGCTTTAATCTCCTGAAGGTATGTATTCAATCCCCAGCCTTGTTTGCCATTCGGTAATTTTACCTGTATCCATTTATCTTTTTTTGATATAACGGTTAGTTTTGTCGACTTAGGCACGGAACTTACGAGTTGATAGTTGGTTCCTGGACCAGAGCGAATGTTTAAATTATCGGCAGTTACCTGCACCTGGCTGGCTGCCCAGACCATTTGGAAGGGGGCGACCAAGCTAGTGAGACACGTTGCAAGTCCGATAATCATCTTCTTGCGAGAAAACACGTTTGTCCCATCCTTTCTGTTTTTCATAATTCCTACGAGCGGAATATCAAATTTTCCACAAAACAATAATCTTCTTCATAGACCTTGGATTTTCCTGCAATTTTCGACATTTTTTTCGAGATGCATGCAAATCTTCCCATGCGGAAACAATAGGGTAAGGAGGGATTAAGCATGCGCCAATCCAATAAAGAACGTTTCGCTCAAGAATTAAACCGTCGTATTTTTTCTGTCGATTTTCATGATTTCTTGCAAAAAGAAGCCATTTTAAACGATGTAGAAATGTCTCAGGAGTTTCATATCAGCATCCGCGAGGTACAAGAACTACGTCGGCGTGCTAAACAATAGCAAAGTAGCGAAAAGCTGTTAACGTGTGCAGGAATCAAGCTAGTTACGTTTGATAGGGGCGTAGCTTCATGTAGCGAAAATTAATGATCCAGTAGGGAATCTCATGTACTTCTTTTTCGCAATGATTGTGCCAAATCGTTCTGATGAAACGAACGGCTTTCTAAATCCGTCCATTTTTGAAGGGAACAGTTGGTGTCTTCTCTGAAATTGACCACCTTATGCTGGTAAGGTAAGATGAGAAGGATTGCGAAAGAAGCAGGTGAAGAACATGTTGCAAATAAAATGCGTGGGTCATCAGTTCGAACGTGAAATCGGCTTTATTGCCGCACTGTTCTACGAAGATCCCGCGATTCATTATGTACAAGATTGGGAGAATTGCTCCCATCAAGATATTAAGATAGAGCTGTGCTGTGAGTCACAAGCCGATGGCGTCCATGCTACTGGGCATCTATTGTTTGCCGATCAAAAGCATACATTTGAGTATGATCGTCCCTATAAGGAGCTTTCCGAAAAAGATATGCGCAAAACAGCTAAGCAAGCCATTAGCTATACGCTATTAACATTGCTGGAGCGTCATACTGGAGTGGAGCAGGGATGGGGCATTTTGACCGGTATTCGACCGACTAAATTGCTTCACAAGATGCTACAATCTGGGTTGAGTCGCGAGGAGGCTCATCGCCAATTACGCGAAGACTATATGGTTCGCCCCCACAAACTACAGCTCTTACAAGAGATAGTGGATCGTCAGCTACATGTTGTTCCTGATTTATATCAAATAGATCGGGAAGTCTCTGTCTACATTGGAATCCCATTCTGCCCAACAAAATGTGCGTATTGTACGTTTCCAGCTTATGCGATTGGTGTGCATCGCCGGAATGTAAATCCATTTTTGGCAGGTTTACATGAAGAGATTCGCTCAATAGGTGATTGGTTGAACCGCCAAGACTTGGTAATCACCTCCATTTACTTTGGCGGAGGTACACCTACCAGTATTACTGCTGACGAGTTAGACGAGCTTTTTGTTACACTTTATAAGCATTTTCCTCATATGGATAAAGTGCGTGAACTAACAGTGGAAGCTGGAAGGCCTGATACCATTACTCCTGATAAAATTGAAATCATGAAAAAATGGAAGGTTGACCGTATCAGCATCAATCCGCAGTCGTTTACACAAGAAACCCTTCAAGCGATCGGTCGACACCATACGGTTGAAGAAACCGTGGATAAATATAAATTGGCCATGGAGATGGGTTTAACGAACATTAATATGGATTTGATCATAGGGCTGCCAAATGAAGGGATGCAGGAAATGAAGCATTCTCTTCAGGAGGTTGAAAAGCTAATGCCTACTTCTCTCACAGTCCATACACTTTCATTTAAACGTGCTTCGGAAATGACCCAAAATAAAGAGAGATATCAGGTGGCTAGCCGTGAAGAGATACTAAGCATGATGCAAGAGACTGAAGAGTGGGCCAAGAAACAAGGATATGTTCCATACTATCTGTATCGACAAAAAAACATTTTGGGCAATCTTGAAAATGTTGGCTATGCGCTACAAGATCAAGACTCTATCTATAACATCGTTATGATGGAGGAAGTGCAAACGGTTCTTGGCTTAGGCTGTGGGGCTGTCTCCAAATTGATGCGGCCTGGTAGCGGTGTATTATCACGTTGGCCGAATCCGAAAGATCCGAAAACCTATAATGATACGTATAAGCAGTTGATTGAGAAAAAGTTGCAGGATTTAGATGCGCTTTACTCTGATAAATAATCGGGCGATTGTATAGTTGACGCTCACTCGCGATTTTGCTATGATCTGTAATATATTTTGATCTGATGACGGGACCAAGTAACCTTTAGACGGATAGCTAGAGAGGAAGCATCGTGGCTGAGAGTGCTTCTCTATTACGTTTAGGCGAATGACCTCCCTGAAGACCCCAGTGAAAGATAGCATTGCTACGAGTAACTGTAAGGCGCGGCATCGGCGTTACGATGAAAATGAAGTGGGATATGATTACATATATATCCAAGCAGGGTGGCACCACGGGAGAAGAATACAATCTCTCGTCCCTGACATGTACGTAAGTTGGGCATGTCAAGGACGGGAGATTTTTTGTGTTTTCTAACAATTATTTTTCCTGACTTGCCCTGTACGGATTCTTTTTATATAGCACGTAAAAAACAAAAAAGGAGAGACTCACATGGCGAAAATCCAAATTCCACGTGGTACACAAGACATTATGCCTGGCACAGTGGAGCTTTGGCAGCACATCGAAAAAAAGATGCGAGATCTTTGCACACGCTACAATTACCAAGAGATCCGGACGCCCATTTTTGAGCAGACAGAACTGTTTAGACGAGGCGTAGGTGAGACTACGGATGTAGTGGAAAAAGAGATGTACAGCGTTGAATCGCGTGGAGAAGGGGATTTCACCTTACGTCCTGAAGGCACAGCGGGGGTTGTGCGCTCTTATGTGGAGAAAAAATTGTATGGTGTTCCCAATCAACCTACGAAACTGTATTACTTAGGGCCAATGTTCCGACATGAGCGTCCGCAGGCAGGTCGATTCCGCCAGTTCGTTCAATTTGGAGTGGAAGCAATCGGTTCGGCTGATCCTGCAATTGATGCCGAAGTAATTGCTGTGGCTATGCGAATCTATCAGGAATTAGGGCTTACAGGATTGTCCGTAGAGTTAAACAGTGTAGGAACTCTGGAAGATCGCGCCCGTCACCGTGGAGCATTGCTTGAAGTATTAAATAGTGTACGAGACGAGCTTTGTGAAGATTGCCAATCACGTATTGATCGGAATCCTTTGCGAGTTTTGGATTGCAAAAATAAAAAATGTCAGACCCTTACAAAAGATGCACCTTCTATTTTAGATTATCTAAGTGATGAATCTAAAAAGCATTTTGAAGAGGTACAGGCATATCTTACTGCAATCAACATTCCGTTCCACATTAACCCGCGTCTGGTGCGTGGTCTTGATTACTACACACTGACTGCTTTTGAAATTAAAATGGCAGAGATCGGTGCAGTTGAAACGTTATGCGGTGGCGGTCGTTATAATGGGTTGGTTGAACAAATTGGCGGCGAAGATATGCCGGGTATTGGTTTTGCGATGAGTATTGAACGCTTGTTAATGGCCTTAGAATCGCAAAATATTCAATTACCAATTGAAACAGGGCTAGATGCTTACATCGTTTTACAATCTGAAACAGCAAAAACGAAGGCATTCCAGTTGTTAGATTCTTTGCGTGCTAAGGGTGTTAAGGCAGAGATGGACTATTTAGGCCGTAAAATGAAGGCACAGTTAAAAGCAGCAGATCGTGTAGAAGCAAAGTATGCTGCTATCATTGGCGAATCAGAACTGCAAAAAGGCGTAGTCATGCTAAAAGAACTAGCGACCGGCGAACAGCAGGAAGTAAGTTTTGCAGAAGTAAGCGATTGGCTATTGGCTAAACGTTAAGGATATAGAAAAAAGAACGAAATATTGACCTATTGGAGGGACCAACGATGAAATTTGATGTACGTACTATCTATTGTGGCGAAGTAACCAAAGAACATGTAGGACAAGAGATAATTTTAAATGGTTGGGTTCAAAAGCGCCGTGACCTTGGTGGTGTTATCTTTATTGATCTGCGCGATCGCTCAGGAATTTGTCAAGTGGTGTTTAACCCAGAAGTAAATAAAGAAGCATGGGAAAAAGCAGATCGTGTGCGTAGCGAGTATGTCTTATCTGTAAAAGGTAAGCTGATCAATCGTGAACCGGAAGCAGTGAACCCGAAAATTAAAACTGGCGAATTCGAATTGCTAGCAACGGAGATTACCATTTTAAACGATGCAAAAACCCCTCCGTTCTTAATTGAAGATGAGATTGATGTAGATGAACAGGTTCGCCTAAAATATCGCTATTTGGACCTTCGTCGTCCTGAAATGCAAAAAGCATTCTACTTACGTTCAAAAGCTACAAAAGCGTTCCGTGATTTCTTGGATCAAAAGGGCTTCTTAGATATTGAAACGCCAATGCTTACGAAGAGCACTCCAGAGGGAGCTCGTGATTACCTAGTTCCATCTCGTGTACACCCAGGTGAATTCTATGCATTGCCACAGTCTCCTCAGATTTTTAAACAATTATTGATGGTTTCCGGATTCGAGCGCTACTATCAAATTGTCCGTTGTTTCCGTGACGAGGACTTGCGCGCTGACCGTCAGCCAGAATTTACTCAAATCGATATTGAAACATCCTTCTTGCCAATGGAACAGCTATTGCCAATGATGGAGGAAATGGTTCAACATGTATTTAAAGAAACTGTTGGTACAGATGTAGGGACATCATTCCCTCGCTTAACGTATGCAGAAGCGATGGATCGCTTTGGCTCTGACAAGCCAGATATTCGTTTTGGCATGGAGTTGACCAACGTATCCGATCTTGTGAAGGATAGCGGTTTTAAAGTATTTGCAAGCACAGTAGAGGCCGGCGGACAAGTAAAAGCGATTAATGCAAAAGGTTGCGGGCATTATTCACGTAAAGATGTTGATGATCTAGGCAAATTCGCTTCACGTTACGGAGCAAAAGGTTTAGCATGGATTGCATTTAAAGATGGCGAAGTAAAAGGGCCAATCGCTAAATTCTTCTCTGAAGAAGAAGTTACAGCAATTAAAGAGCGCTTGCTAGTAGAAGAAGGCGATCTATTGTTGTTCGTAGCTGATAAACCGAAAGTAGTAGCAGATTCTCTAGGTGCTCTACGCAGCAAGCTAGGTGCTGAACTAGGCTTAATTGACCACAGTAAGTTTGCTTTCCTATGGGTAGTAGATTTCCCATTGGTAGAGTGGGATGAGGAGGCTAAACGTTATGTAGCTCTGCACCATCCATTCACTCGTCCAAAAGACGAAGATTTACATCTGTTTGAAACAGACCCAGGTGCGATTCGCGCACAAGCCTACGACTTAGTTCTAAATGGTTATGAATTGGGCGGCGGCTCCATGCGTATCTACAAACGTGACGTACAAGAGAAAATGTTTACTGCGCTTGGATTCAGTCCAGAAGAAGCAAGAGAGCAATTTGGCTTCTTAATGGATGCGTTTGAATATGGTACACCTCCACATGGTGGTATCGCACTAGGCTTAGACCGTTTGGTAATGTTGCTTGCTGGACGTACGAACTTACGCGAAGTAATTGCTTTCCCGAAAACAGCAAGCGCTAGTGACCTAATGGTTAACGCTCCAAGTCAAGTAGACGAAAGTCAATTGAAACAGTTGTTTATTGCGACTATTGAAGAAGAGAAAAAAGAAGAAGTAACAAACAAATAACAAACAAGTAACAAACAAGTAAATTTACTTGGGCAAATGGGACCAACCAAGGCAAGGAGTCTTTTGGTTGGACCTGTTTTTTGTTTGCTTTGTAGAATTCAATGTGCTAGCATATGTCTGATTCGACAACCACTTAGAGTCCTAGTGAAATAATAGGAATTGAATATCAGCCTATTGCTAGGTATAATCGGAATGTCACTATTTTTATGATTGTATAAAAAGTATAAATCTGAGAAGATTACTAGGTCATATATGGATGACATGAAACTGTAATTATAGATGGAATGCTACTTGCAAAATAGATGAATGTAGGAAAGGTTGTTAGTGAACATGTTACATCAATTCTCGCGTTGTGAACTGGCATTTGGTCCAGAGGGCTTGGAGAAAATGAGGAACAGTACCGTTGCCGTGCTTGGTGTCGGTGGAGTAGGGTCCTTCACAGTAGAAGCTTTAGCACGTACTGGCGTAGGAAAACTGATCCTAATTGATAAAGATGACGTTGACATCACAAACATTAATAGACAAATTCATGCTACTTTACACACGATTGGTCAACAAAAAACAGAGCTAATGAAAGAGCGTATCCACTCCATTAATCCAGAGTGCGAGGTAGTGACGCTTCAGATGTTCTATGACGATGAAACAGCTCCTCGTCTATTCGAGCATAAGCTAGATTATATTGTTGATGCTATGGATACCGTGTCTGCAAAAATTCATGTTATCCTGGAAGCAAAAAAACGTAATATCCCAATCATCTCCAGTATGGGGGCAGCTAATAAGATGGACCCAACGCGTTTTGAAGTGGAGGACATCTCTAAAACCAGCTATGACCCTATTGCCAAGGTAATTCGTCGTGAGCTTAAAAAGGCACGCATTTATAAGGGTGTTAAAGTGGTATATTCTAAGGAAATCCCTGTAACAATTCGTACGGATGTACGGGAACAGATTGTTCAAAATCCGGATTCCCCTATTCGTAAAGTAAAACAACCGCCGGCAAGTAATGCATTTGTGCCATCTGTGGCAGGCTTGATTTTAGCTAGTGTGGTTGTTCAAGATATAGTTGGCTGGGTACCGAAAAAAGGGTAGCAAAAAAGAGTGCCCAGATGTAGTACGCCTTTTACAAATAAGTGATTCACAATGTTGAAATGGATAGCGCAGAGGCCTTCGGGATTTCTGCGCTACTTTCTTTACCCGAAGGAAAGCTCTCGTTTAAGTTTTGAAGCAATTGTGATCTATACATGCTATTTAAAGGGTAAGATAATGATTTGATTGAAGGTAGTAAGCAATCAGCTTGCCTTGTTACTTCCCTTTTCAAAACTTGGCGTAGCTTGGTTTTCTAAGTAAAATGAACAGGATGATAGTTTAAGGTTATGGTAACAAAAGACAGATTATAGTTGCAAATCGTTTGAAGAAACCAGATTGGGGTTGAGAAGGATGGATTTATTTTCTTTCGCCCATGAACAGGAAGATTCCAAAGGGCGCACCAAGCCGCTTGCGGCACGAATGAGACCAAAAAACCTAGATGAAGTAGTTGGCCAACAACATATTTTAGCTAAAGGATCACTGCTTCGAAGAGCTATTGAAGCAGATCAAATCTCTTCTTTAATTTTCTACGGGCCCCCAGGCACAGGAAAAACAACTTTAGCAAAAGTCATAGCGCGTACAACTAAATCGCACTTCAGTGAATTAAATGCGGTTACTGCAGGAGTAGCAGACATTCGCCGTATCGTAGAGGAAGCGAAGGATCGCTTAGTAATGAATAACCAGCGTACTACGTTATTTATTGATGAGATTCACCGTTTTAATAAATCTCAACAGGATGCGCTGTTGCCTTATGTAGAGGAGGGAACAGTCATTTTGATTGGAGCAACAACAGAAAATCCTTTTTTCGAAGTCAATGCAGCGTTGCTCTCTCGTTCACAAATTTTTTCCTTACAATCCCTAACAGACGAGGATTTGGGGCAAGTTATTGATAGAGCTTTAACGGATGAGCTTGAAGGGCTTGGAGAATTACGGGTTAAAATGACACCAGAAGCCAAGGAACATCTTATGCACTATGCAGAAGGAGACGCTCGTCGCTTATTAAATGCATTGGAATTAGCAGCAACGACTACACCATTAAATGAAGCAGGAGAGATTGTCATTACGTTGGATGTGGCCGTAGAATCAATCCAGCGTAGAGCTGTCCGCTACGATAAAAGCGGAGATAATCATTACGATACCGTTTCTGCCTTTATTAAGTCTATTAGAGGGTCCGATCCAGATGGCGCTTTGTACTGGTTAGCGAGGATGATTGATGCAGGGGAAGATCCGCGCTTTATAGCGCGCCGCTTAATAATCTCTGCATCAGAGGATATCGGTAATGCTGATCCTCAAGCATTATCCGTTGCCGTATCTTGCTTTCAAGCTCTTGAATTAATTGGTATGCCAGAGGGGCGCATTGCCTTGGGACAAGCCACTACCTATCTTGCAACTGCTCCGAAAAGTAATGCAGCTTACATGGGCATTAACCAAGCGCTTATGCATGTCCAAAAAGAGGGGCATAAGCCCGTACCTGTTCACTTACGGGATCGTCATTATAAAGGGGCTGCTAGGTTAGGGCACGGGGAAGGGTATCTATATCCGCATAATTATCCCGAAGGCTATGTGAAACAGCGCTATTTGCCTGAGGGTGTAGAAGAGAAATTTTATGAGCCTAAGCCGATAGGATATGAGGCAGAAATTCAAAAGCGTCAAGCATCTCGGAACTAACCCCTATTATTCCGATGCCTTTACATTCTTTTGGGAAAAGTTTATATTTATCGTAATAAAAACAACTAGAGCGTACTGATCATTCTTTGTTTTGAAGAAAAAGAAGAACTTCGACCCTCTGAGCAAGAGAAATCGAAGTAATAGCATGCGAGAAGGGTTTCTTACATAGTACATGACTATGGGCGTTAAAATACTACATTACATGTAGGAACGAATATTTTTCCAAAAAAATAATGATAAAGGAATCTGTCGGGAAAGTACAAAGCTTTAGTAAGGCAAAAGAAGGCCAATTCATTCTTATTGTTTTTACGTCCGTACATTTCCGCCCGGTTTATTCGGTAAATCTCCGTTCTCATTTGGTTGCTTGCTGATTTTGCTTGCACCAAATCTTGCTTTGTGAGCAATGGTTCCGGCTGGTACTTCATAAAGAACGTCAGATGGATGGTTTCGTCCACGTTCGGAACGCTTATTGGTTGCCATATAAGCTCACCTCCCTGACCATATTTTGACCGAAAGCAAGCAACTCATGTGCTACAAATTCAGGGAAGTTTGTCAGAGACGTACAGTGAAACATAGAGGAGAGTTGTTAACGTTGAAAATTTCGACTAAGGGACGCTACGGCTTAACGATTATGATGGAGCTAGCCACCCGCCATGGGGACGGCCCTATTTCATTGAAAAGCATTGCTCAGAGGCATGAATTATCTGAGCATTATTTAGAGCAATTAATCGCTCCCCTGCGAAATGCAGGGTTAGTAAAAAGCATCCGAGGGGCTTATGGTGGCTACGTGCTCTCCAAATCGCCTGATGATATTACATCGGGAGATATTTTACGAGTGCTAGAAGGTCCAATTAGTCCTGTGGAGTTTGCGGAGGAAGAGGACCCGGCAAAACGTTATCTATGGTTGCGCATTCGAGATAGTATAACGTCTGTAATTGACTCCACTACATTGCGGGACCTCATCAATTATCAAGATGATGGACGCACTGATAATTATATGTTCTACATTTAGGTTGTTAGATTACAAAGTAGGGGATTAGAACATGAACTCACACATTTATTTGGATAATGCAGCAACGACTCCTGTTCATCCGCAAGTGATAACGGCCATGCAGCCATATTTCTCTGAGGTATATGGAAATCCATCCAGTATTCATGGGTTTGGCCGTGAAGCACGTAAGGCATTGGAAAAAGCACGGGAAACAATCGCAGACTTTCTCGGGGCTGATCCCAGTCAAATCATTTTTACTAGTGGCGGAACAGAAGCTGATAATATGGCATTGATCGGTGGAGCGCTTGCTAATGAACAAAAAGGTAAGCATATTATTACAACTCAGATCGAGCATCACGCGGTATTGCATGCTTGTGAGCATTTAGAGCGAATGGGATTTGAAGTAACGTATTTACCAGTGGATAAAACGGGAATGGTTAGCCTAGACGATGTTAAAACAGCGATTCGTCCCGATACCATTTTGGCTTCTATTATGTATGGAAACAATGAGGTTGGTACAATTCAACCCATTCAAGAAATCGGGAGCTTTTTACAGGAGCAAGGTATTCTATTTCATTCAGATTGTGTACAAGCCTTTGGTTTATTGCGCATTAAAGCAAATGAGCTACCTGTCGATTTAATTTCGTTATCTGCCCATAAAATCAATGGACCAAAAGGTGTTGGTGCGTTGTGCATGGGACGTAAAACGACAATTACTCCGTATTTACACGGGGGAGCACAGGAACGTAAGCGACGGGCGGGGACTGAAAATCTCGCTGGTATTGTAGGGTTTGCTCAAGCAATCGAGCTAATGCGTTCCGATCGGGAAGAGCGTCGACAAAAATATTTAGATATGCGTGAAGCTATGCTACAGGTTTTTAGGGAAGCAGGTATTGCTTTTGAGGTAAATGGTCATGAGGAACAATTTTTGCCCCACATTTTAAATGTTAGTTTTTTAGGGGTAAATACGGAGACAATGCTGTTTAATCTAGATTTGGTTGGTATTGCAGCAGCCAGTGGTTCTGCGTGTACATCAGGCTCGTTGGAGATATCTCATGTGCTTACAGCTATGAATTTGCCCAAGGAGCGCTCAAATACAGCAATTCGCTTTAGTTTTGGCATGACCAACACAACAGAAGAAGTAATAACAGCAGCTCAAAAAATTGTACAGATCGTAAAGCGCTTAGTAAAATAAAGAATAAATATACGGTTTGTTATCAGCTTAATTAGTTGTGAAAGGTTTGGAACGCTTGTTCGAATCAAGTTGTCAAAACCCTTTTCAGCAAAGTACAATAAAGTAGCACACATCCACTATCACATCGGATAGTGGAATTTTTTTTACGATGGATCTTTACTAATAAAAAGCTTACTAAAGCAGTTCAGCTCAAGGCTTTGCTGGGCTCCAGAAGTCTTCCAAAGCAAGGCTTTATAGAAAAAAGGAGGCGTACTACCGTGCAACAACAGGCGCTCCCGTTGTTTCGTGAGACCTATATCCGAGGACAAGTAAAACACGAAATTTTTTATAACGAAGAGAACTGGTATGCCATCATTCGTTTTAAAGTGGAAGAGACAACGGAACCGATTAAAGATAAAGAAGTCATTGTTGTAGGGCATTTTCCGCGTCCTCACGAGGATGAGACGTATACCTTTTATGGTGAGTGGAAAGATCATCCTAAATACGGAAAGCAGTATGTGGCTGAACGCTACGAGCGTGAAACACCAAAAACCAAATCGGGTGTTGAAAAGTATTTAGCAAGTGGACTTTTTAGTGGGATTGGTAAAAAGCTAGCAAAGCGGATCGTGGAACATTTAGGAGTCGATGCACTTACCATCATTGCTGAAAATCCTGACGATTTAGCCGCTATTCCAGGAATCTCTCCTAAACGCGCTAAGCAAATCTATGAATCCGTCCTAGAGCATCAATCTTTAGAACGTACCATGGTTTTCTTATACGAATTTGGAATTGGCGTTCATTTAGCTTTACGTATTTATCAAGCCTATAAACATAATACCATGACTGTATTGACAGAAACTC
>ENA-UOTW01000078-UOTW01000078.1-synthetic-metagenome-genome-assembly--contig:-NODE-78-length-16542-cov-2.002002_pt1 | contig 16542 bp, 18 predicted proteins | sample MGYA00238141_ERZ746978 | MGnify/ENA primary metagenome ERZ746978 (study PRJEB28755, sample SAMN02352454) | synthetic metagenome | study: EMG produced TPA metagenomics assembly of the Artificial... | reverse complement strand
CTCTCCGGTGTATTTGGAGCCTTGAGCGGCGCATTTGGAACATTGCTTAGCACACAGGTTCAAAATTTACCAACTGGTCCCATTATTGTACTGGGTGCCACAGCTTTATTTTTGTTTTCACTCATTTTTTCACCAAGTCGTGGTGTCTTGTTTAAACTCATTCGTTTTTTACGTTTGCGAAATCAGGTTTTGCAACAAGATGTCATTCACTCCCTATATTAATGTATGGAACACGAGATTAAACAACAGCGTATATCCCATAATCTGTATATACCTGTGAATCGGCTTAGTCAAAAAAGTGGAAAAGCACATGCTACTGTAGTCAAAGCCTTATCTAGCTTGCAAAAGAAGGGCTGGGTTGCCTTTGACAAAAGCCGTCTGGAGCATTGGACATTCACGAAAACAGGTGTAGAAAAAGCACACGATCTCATTTTGAATCAACGCCTGTGGGATTTGTTCCTCATGAATGAACAAAAGTATCAGGGCTATGGTGTTGATCAAAATGAAGAGCTAATTGTACATCAGCTAACCAAACCACAACTGAAACAAATGTTGGCTGAGCTAGAACACTATGATATGACGCCTTTACTTCTCGGACATATGTCCCCCCCTACTTCCAGAAAGAAATCGGAACAGGGAGGTGTTCCCGTATGAACAGCTTTTGGATTATTTTAACCGGATCATTGGTAGCCGCTACATGCGGCTTCCTCGGTTGTTTTCTCATTTTAAGACGAATGGCTATGCTAGGTGATGCGATAAGTCATGCGATTCTACCTGGTATTGCCCTAGCTTTTCTCATTACGAATAGTCGGGAAACGTTGCCTATGCTAATCGGTGCCGGAGCATTTGGTCTGCTTACTGTCTTTTTGATTCAGCTTTTTCGAAACAGTGGTGTTAAATCAGATGCAGCCATCGGGGTAACCTTTACCGCTCTATTTTCTATTGGGGTTGTGATCATCTCTTTGTTCAGCTCACAAGTAGATTTAGATTTGGATTGTGTACTATATGGAGAAATCGCTTATGTACCGTGGGATACACTTACTATCGGTGATCTGGATTTGGGGCCAAGAGCAGTCTGGGGAATTGGCATCGTCTTCTTGGTCAGTCTGTTGGTTATCTCGCTCTTTTATAAGCAATTTAAGCTCTGCACATTCGATCCTGCAATGGCGGCTGCTATTGGCATTCCAGTCGCTTTATTCCACTATCTTCTAATGGGGCTGGTCTCTATGGCAACTGTCGCCTCTTTTGAAAGTGTTGGCGCTATTCTGGTTGTTGCTATGTTGGTTGTACCTGGAGCGACTGCCTACCTGCTGACAGACCGTCTACCTGTCATGCTAGGGTTAAGCATGCTGATCGGTGTCCTATGCTCTGCACTCGGTTATGCTTTGGCAACCTGGTTAGATAGCTCCATCGCTGGCGCCATGACAGTTATCGCGGGGCTATTATTCGCCCTAGCTTTTATATTCTCACCGCGTTATGGTCTTATTTCTAAGCTGCTTGCTCGTCGCAGCTTACGTGTATCTGAGCAGGAATAGTTACGTTGGCTTGCAACTCTAACAGCAAAGCCTCTCTCTTGGGTTAGATAAGAGAGAGGCTTTTATTTTGCAAAGGGTAATCCTTCAGCTAATACCTTAAATTTAACAATACATCGCGAATGGCCTGATCTTTCATAACGGTATCTCGATATCTTTGGGTAATTTCGGTTAAGGCAACATCATGATAGAAAACCTCAGTAAAAAATTTCAATAAAGGACGCGAGCCTGTGCGAATAGCTTGCCACTTACTCTCTTCTATCCCGGCAAAAAGCAATTCCTGTTCATCAACAATAAGGATGCGACTTCTCTCTAAGCTCGCGTGCTGTACATCAGGAATTAAGGTAGACACTGTAGGAATCGCGGTTGGAAATTCACCAATCACATGAATATTAACGGTAATTCCCTCAGCGTATTTTTGCTCTAAAATGGGGAGAAAAGCAGCTAAATCATCAGCCCATCCCGAAATAAAAATCGATTGACTGGATTGCAGAAGCAAATCCTTTAGCAAGGCTTGGATCGAATGGTTATCTCTTAAGGTCCATACTCGATCATCCTTGGGAGCTTCTTTTTTTTGCGTGCTTCTTAATTTTTGAACATTCGTTTCAAAATCAGCTTTTAGTTTTTCAATGATCGATTCAATAGGAAGAGCGGTATACAGTCGCTTTTTTTCAACGGTCGTTTCAAGAATCATCCCTTTTTCGGACAAGCGATGAAGGACTTCATATACCTTTGAACGCGGAACACCTGACCCCTTGACGATACCTGTGGCATCTAATGGCTGATCAACGGTTATCAGCGCTTGATAAACTTGACTTTCATATTGTGTAAAGCCGAATTGTTGAAGCATTGTCTTTGACCCCTTGCTTAACCATTTAGTAGGTAGTAGTACCATCATAGCATATTCTCTGGTTTATGATGTATGATGAAATTTACACTTGTTTTCTCCTGCATAAAAAGTTACTATTGCAGTGGTAACTTTTTAGAGAGAAAGGTTGTTAGGACATGAATAGAAGAGTTTATTTGCTAACCATTGTCTCTTTTGTAGTAGGGATGGTTGAATTGATTATAGGTGGGATTCTAGATTTAGTAGCCACTGATCTGGGAGTGAGTCTTGGTAAAGCAGGATTTCTGATTACAATGTTTTCCCTTGTATTTGCTATCTCAGCTCCCATTCTATTAACATTAACCGCAGGCATAGAACGAAAGCGGTTAACGATGCTTTCTTTATTCGTATTTTTGATCGGTAACGTAATAGCAGTCATCAGTCCATCGTATACGATGCTGTTACTTGCACGTATCATCTCGGCTGCAAGTGGCTCTTTACTGGTTGTTTTATGTGTTACAATCGCATCAAGCCTCGTGGCTATCCCATACCGTGCCCGAGCAATCGGAGTTGTTTTTATGGGAATCAGCGCCTCTCTTGTGCTTGGAGTACCCATTGGATTACTAATAGGTAATTCCTTTGGTTGGCGAGCTCCGTTTATCCTAATCTCAATTTTGACCGTACTTTCGATGACAGGTGTTCATTTCTTTATGGATCGAATTGAGCCGAAGCCTGCCATTCCGGTTTGGAAGCAGTTAGGTACATTGAAAAATCGTAGCGTATTATTTATTCAATTGACATCATTTTTATTTTTAGCCGGTCATTTAACGTTATATGCTTATCTAACACCATTTTTAAAAATGAAGCTAGGACTAGATGGAACCTGGGTAAGCATTATCTATGTTATTTTTGGTATTGCTGCCGTATTTGGCGGAGGCTTTGGAGGCTTTCTATCAGATCGCTTTGGGACAAAACGTACCATTCTATCTGTTATTTCGATCTTTGCTTTGACAATCTTTATGATTCCCTACACTACCTTTGCTTTACCGCTATTCCTTGTAGTGATGATTATCTGGAGTATGTTAAGCTGGGCGATCACCCCTGCATTACAAAGCTATTTAATTGAATCTGCTCCAGAATCCTCTGACATTCAACAAAGCTTAAACAATTCTGCTCTTCACTTTGGGATTGCTTTTGGCTCCTTAATTGGCGGAATCGTTATTGAGAGAGCCTCCATTGATTGGAATGCTACTGTGGGTGGGCTTATCATTATGCTAGCTTTAGGATCTGCTGTCTTCTCGATGGCTAAGCCTAGCCGTGTTACGTTATCGTTATCTAGAAAATAAAAGAAGAGGTACAGATGATGGAAACAGAATTGCTTGCCATTTTTGACGAGTCTCACAATCATCTAGGTTCAGCTTCACGTGCAGAGGTTCATCGCAAGGGCCTTTGGCACGAGACGTTTCATTGTTGGTTTATTAGTAATGAAAATGGGACTGATTATATTCATTTTCAAATCAGGAGTGAGCAGAAAAAGGACTTCCCTTCTCTGTTGGATATTACAGCCGCCGGTCATTTGCTTGCTCATGAAACGATTTATGATGGAATCAGAGAAATAGAAGAAGAATTAGGCATACGTGTTTCTTTCCATGATTTAGTATCATCAGGAGTCATCAAAAACTGCATTATCCAAAAAGGATTTATTGATAGAGAATTAAGTCACGTATTTCTTTACCAAAGTAAACATGCGATAAGTGATTATACACTCCAGCCAGAAGAGGTTTCTGGTATAGTAAAAGCTGAATTTGCTGGATTTTGCGAGCTTTGGTTACATGACAAACAGGAGCTGCTTGTTGAGGGCTTCGAAAGGAATACCAAAGGGGAAAGGATTTCGCTTATCAGGGTGGTGGGCAAACACGATTTCGTTCCTCATGAGCAGGCTTATTTTGAAGGTATCATTCACTCTATAACAGAGTATCTTTCTAAAAGAAATTAGGAATCCCTACTAGTAGCAGATGGAATACTCCCCCACCTATAAAAAAAGACGAGCCTCTCGCTCGTCTTTTTCTTCAGATAAAATAGGATTTTTTACACACCAATGATTTGAAGCTCTTTTGGATAGCTTGTTAAAATTTCGACTCCAGTATCTGTTACAAGCACGTCATCCTCGATACGTACGCCGCCAACCTCTGGCAAATAGATTCCCGGCTCGATAGTAAACACCATTCCGCTTACTACCTTATCCTGATTAGCCCCATGGACAGAAGGGTATTCGTGTACATCCATACCCATGCCATGACCTAAGCGATGGGTAAAATACTCCCCATATCCCTTGTTAGCAATAACCTGACGCGCTACCTGGTCTAAATCTGCCAGCACAACACCTGGTCGCGTAGCTTCAATCGCAGCTAGATTCGCCGCTAATACCGTTTCATAGACATCCTTTTGCTTGTCATTAATCTCTCCAACAGCAAATGTCCGCGTAATATCAGAGATGTAGCCATCTTGTAATACACCCATGTCAAACAATAGGAACTCTCCGTTCGCAATCTTACGGCTACCTGGCTTCCCATGCGGTAATGCTGAGTTAGGGCCACTTAACACCATTGTAGAAAACGATGGACCTTGCGAGCCTAGCTTTTTCATTAGGAATTCCAGCTCTGCTACGATCTCAGCTTCTGTTACGCCAACCTTTACTTTTGGCAGACATTGTCTAAGAACTTCCTCGATTGTCTCACATGCTCGCTTAATCCGAACCACTTCATCAGCAGACTTTATTAAACGCATTTGGCGTAACGGCTCTTCCACATCTATGTATGTAGGAACATCTAATTCTTTGACCATTGCTTCATAGATAGAAACAGTCAAATGACTCTTCTCCACAGCCAAGCTCTTCATATTCTGCGGGAGAGCCTGCTTTAAAATTTGATACGGATTGTCGGTATCTGTATGTGTCATAATGTTTTGCACGCTAGAAGCCGCTTCTGCTGCATTACGGTCTAACGCAGGTACGATTAAGACCGGTTCTCCATTAGCAGGGATTACAAGCCCCATAAACCGTTCATGTGGATTTGTAAAAAAACCAGTCAAATAATATACATGCATAGGAAGAGTTACAAGAATAGCATCCGCTTGCTGTTCTTCCATAAACGAACGTAGTTGAGTAAGACGTCTTTGATCCACTTTCGCCCACCATACCTTTCTTTAGCGATCTTTCCTATCTTGAGGATACCATAGGAGTTCATATTGATACATCCTCCTTGTATAAAATAAATCTTCTTGCTAACACGTGATTAATAGGTAAGGTTACTTTCTATTGAAAGACTCTGATTCGAATAATTCCCACGATTTTATAGAATGTACCATATTAGATGAAAAAGGGAAGCCAATTAACAATGTACGAAGGTTTTTTCTATAAAGATTTTCCCCATGAGCATCGCCGCCAAACTGATTCATATTTGGACATTTAGCTTAATTCAAGGTGACCGTGTGGAAACGATACTTTCAGATAATATCTGAAAGATAACTCCTTTTTCGAAAATAAAAAACCTCACCACTTACAGATGAGGTCATGTGATAGCAAGACATGTGTATTACAAGTAAATCGGAAGCAGATACTGATCTATCCTATGAATTGATTTGGAAACTGTTGTATAATTCCGCTGGTCATAACATCAGCCATCTCCAGTGCCTGGGGCTCAACCAGATCATTTGTTGCAACGTTTTCCTCATAGTTACCCGCAATACGTGCTGCTACTTCGGCAGTTAGAAGTCTAAGATGCTGGTACATCATCTGTCTCCATTCCTCTTGGGACCAATAAGGATTAATTCTGCCCAGGAAGATAGCAATGTCATCGGCATTTGCGTACCAACGTCGCTGTGCATCTGCTGCGGCGGCGGAATTGCCTGTGTGCAGCGCTTGAACGAGTTCCCCTGCAATCGTAAGATGTCCCTTCATCAACTCGCCAAATCTTGCCGCAATTGTAGGTCCATAGAAAGGTTGAAAAGCAGCTGCAAAATCGGTGGCATTCCGAAGAAGCCTTTTAATCGTTGGATCCTTATCAGGTAGGTCGCCTACGATACTATTCACCGCTAATCTTGTCCAGTAAATATGTTGTTCCCATAAAGCCCTCAACTGACGGTTGTACTCTACCATTGCAGGTGTCCAACACACAGATGAAACTGGCCTGAAGACGTAATTGTTATAGTTTGGTGAATAACCATACATCGGGGATCATCTCCTTTTTCCGGTTTTTCCACAGTATATAGGCGAAAAGACGAATGTGTGACTAACTTACTAATGGTAATGGCCGTTATCCGAAGATTATCTCAATTTAGAGGAATGCTAGTTTTTCTCCACTCCGATATTCGTATACGTAAACAAGCTCCTGCCCTAGATCATAACTGAAGTCATCAAGGAGCAGGAGCAATCTTTCGTTCTAATTCTTCATCCGGGGATCTAAGGCATCTCTTAGTCCATCACCTATCAGGTTAAATCCAAGGACGGTCAGCACAATGGACAGACCAGGAAAAATAACCGTCCAAGGTGCCTGCTGGATGTATTCACGAGAGTCGGCTAGCATTTTACCCCATTCGGGTTGCGGCGGTTGTGCGCCAAGTCCGAGGAATCCAAGCGCAGCCGCTTCCAAAATAGCGGTAGCGATCCCTAAGGTCCCCGTCACAATAATAGGAGCTATGCTATTTGGCAATATATGCTGTGAAATAATCCGAGCATCCCTCATTCCAATAGCCCTAGCAGCCATAATGAATTCCTCTTCTTTTAAACTAAGCACCTTCGAACGCACTAATCGCCCATAAGTAGGAACATTGATAATCGCAATAGCCATTAGTGCATTCTGTAGAGAAGGTCCTAGAATGGCAACGATCGCAATAGCTAGCAAAATGCTAGGGAAGGCTAAAATGATATCAAATGTACGAGAGATAAGCATGTCAATCCATCTTCCATAATAGCCAGCAATCAATCCAAGCAGGGTCCCTATAATAATCGAGCCTATAACCGAAAATGTCCCTACCCATAAAGAGATTTGTGCCCCATATACTACACGTGTATAGACGTCCCGACCATTATAATCAGTTCCAAACCAATGTTTTACAGAAGGCGGCATGTTTCTCTCTTTTAAAGCCCCCTCATCAAAAGGATGCGTAGTAATAACAGGAGCAAGAATCGCAACCAGAATAAAAAAGATGATGATCCCAAACCCTAACAAAGCCATTTTATTCTTCCGTAACGTTCGCCAGGCATCTCGCCAAGGAGACGTTGTTTTTTCAACCTGCTCTTTAGAAGAGACAGCTTGCATCTCTGGAGTTACTTGCACCACTGTTGCCCCCCCCTTAGCGATATTTAATACGTGGATCAACATAGGCATAGAGTAAATCCACAATTAAGTTGATCAATACGAAAATAAAAGCAATCACAAGAATGCCGGATTGGATAACGGGGTAGTCACGGTTGCCAATCGCTGTATAAATGTAACGCCCGATCCCCGGCCAGCCAAAAATAGTCTCCGTAAGAATAGCTCCGCCTAAAAGCATTCCTAACTGTAAGCCAATTACTGTCAAAATCGGAATCAAGGCATTTTTTAGCGCGTGCTTGTACACCACGAAAAACTGAGCTAATCCTTTGGCACGGGCAGTACGAATGTAATCAGAACGCATCACTTCCAGCATGCTGGAACGCGTAATTCGAGCAAAGATAGCCATTGGAATGGTTCCTAGTGCAATGCCAGGTAAGATAAGGTGCAAGATCACATCCTTGAATTGATCCCATCGCCCACTAATGATCGTATCGAGTAGATAAAAATGGGTAATCGCCTCTACAGCATCACGCGGATTATCCCGCCCTACTGAAGGTAACCATTTTAATTCCTGTGCAAAATACCACTGCTCCATTAACCCTAGCCAAAAAACGGGCATAGAAACACCAATCAAAGCAATGAGCATGCATACATAATCAAACCAAGAATTTTGTTTCCAAGCAGAAATAATTCCAGCATTAATCCCTACAACAAGCGCAAACAACAAGCTGACAATAGCTAATTCGGTAGTAGCAGATAAATAAGGAACGATCTCCTTGGCAATAGCTGCTTTCGTATGAAGTGATACGCCTAAATGACCTGTCATTACATCTTTAAGATAAGAAAAATATTGAATGTACCACGGATAATTTAATCCTAATTGTTCACGGAGTTCTTCAACGGCACTCGGACTAGCCTTCTCTCCTAAAATCGTTAAGGCTGGGTCCCCGGGGATGGCGTGAATAATGGAAAACACGATAATAGACATGCCCAAAAATACAGGGATCAGCATGAGCAAGCGTCGTATAGTGTAAGCTAGCAAATACCATCTCCTCGCTTTCCTTGCTTGTGTATTAAAACGATAGCGGATAAATGAATGGGAAAAGAAAAGGGTAAGAGGAAAGCTCAGCTCCTACCCTTTTACATATGAAACCTATTCAATATCCACCTCTTCTAAGCTTTCATTACCTTTAGGATGTGGCACATAGCCCTTAACAGTTGCTTTCGCTGCAATTGGAGGTGTCGAATGCACCAATGGGATGAGAATTGCTTGATCAAAGATGATTTGTTGAACCTCGTTGTAAATTGCAGTACGTTTTGCAACGTCTACCTCAGATTGCGCCTTCACCAGCAGGTCAGTAACCTTCTCATCTTTGTAGAAGGAACGGTTACTACCGCCTATATTATTTTTATTAAAGTGATTGTTTAGGAAGTTATCAGGGTCGCCATTATCTCCAGTCCAGCCAAGCAGATAAAGCTCCTGTTCCCCTTTTCTGGTTTTATCTAAATAAGTCGCCCAATCCATAGAAACGATTTCGGCATCAATACCAATTTTCTTAAAGTCCTGCTGTATCGCTTCAGCCATTTTTGGACCATTAATAATATATGGACGCGGTACTGGCATTGCCCAGAATTTCACTTTGAACCCATTTGGATACCCTGCTTCAGCCAGTAACTGCTTTGCTTTTTCTAGGTTATATTCGCGATCCTTAATTTGATCATTATGACTCCAAATAGAGGGAGGTAGCGGATTAGTAGCAGACTGGGCAAAACCGCTGTAGAAGGCTTCGATCATACCTTGCTTATCTATGGCATGCCCCATTGCTTGTCGTACCTTTACATTGTCTAAAGGTTTTTTCTCAATGTTAAAGCCTAGCCAGCCAGCATTCATAGAAGGACGGATAAATAACTGTAGATCTTTATTTTCCTTCACAGGCTTCGCATCATCAGGATTTAAACCATCCATAATGTCTATCTCCCCAGATGTAAGCGCTGTTAAACGAGCGGAGTTGTCTGGAATCACCTTAAAAATAACTTTGTCTAGCTTAGGAAGACCCTTTTGCCAATAATCTGGATTTTTCGCAATCGCAATACTATCATTTCGGTTCCATTTCTCGAATTTGAATGGACCAGTTCCAACAGGCTTCTCATTAAATTCCTTTGTCCCCTTCTTCACTGCATCTGGTGAGGCGATAGCAAACGGGAACATGCCTAGATTCTGCATAAGAGGTGCTAGAGGACGATTCAATGTAAGGACGATCGTGTACTCATCCTTCACATCTACAGAAGCGATGACATGGTCCTTGTCGCCTTTATAGCCGCCAAACATGTCATTATAATATTCATAGCCTTCTTTATCGTGGTATGGATTGCTTTTATCCATCCAACGTTCAAAGTTAAATTTAACAGCCTCTGCATTAAAAGGTGTCCCATCATGGAAGGTAACTCCTTTTCGCAAATAGAAGGTGTATTTCTTACCATCCGTAGTAATATCCCACTTTTCAGCAAGTCCTGGTATCACTTCTGTATTTTCTTTTTTGTATTTTACCAGTGTTTCCATAATGTTTTCTGTAACTCGCGCCGACTCTCCATCGGTAATCGTGATTGGGTCAAGACCTACAGAATCTCCACCGCGCCCCACAATTAGGGTTTTTCCATCTTTTTTGGTGTCTGCTGTCTTTGTTTCCCCTTGTTTGGCGGCTTCGTTTGTATTACTTCCACAGGCAGTCAATGCTACAGAAAAAGTCATTATTCCGCAAAGAGCCGCTGCCAGCTTCCTTTTTTTCATATTTTACTCCCCCTTGTTTTCTATTTTCATGAACAGAAAGCAACATATCGCCATTGCTTTCTTGCTTCATGCATTCTTGACGTTTCCTGCCTGTAACAAATCCATGTAAAAAAGAGGTTTTGTCAAAACAGTACGTTCTTTTTATAAAAATATGCTCATTTATTTTTCATAAAATTTTGAATATTAACTATATAAGTGACAGGCTACCAGATGATTTTCTCTCGATGCAAGCATTTCAGGACGTTTTTCCCTACATACATCCATCACATGAGGACATCGCGTATGAAATGTACAACCTGTCGGTGGATTAGCTGGGCTTGGTAAATCACCTTGCAAAATAATCCTTTCCTGTTTTTTATCAGGATCCGCTACAGGTACGGCTGACAGCAATGCTTTTGTATATGGGTGCAAAGGGTTCGTATACAGCTCATCTTTATCCGCGAGCTCTGCAATGCGGCCCAAATACATAACACCTACACGATCACTAATGTGCCGAACCACACTTAGATCATGAGCAATGAATAAATACGTCAGGTTAAATTCTTTTTGTAAATCCTGCATAAGATTAAGCACCTGTGATTGAACAGATACATCCAAGGCGGATACTGGCTCGTCAGCCACAATTAATTTAGGATTTAAAATCAGTGCACGAGCAATTCCGATTCGCTGACGCTGTCCTCCGCTAAATTGGTGAGGATAACGTCCCGCATGATAGCTAGATAGTCCGACTACCTCTAGTAATTCATGAACACGCTTACTCCGTTCTTTGGAGGAATTGATCCCATGGACAATCAGAGGTTCTTCTAAAATTTTTCCGACTGTATGACGTGGATTTAAAGACGCAAATGGGTCCTGAAAAATAATCTGCATATCCTTACGAATCTCCCGTACTTCCTCTCTTTTCATCCGGGCCACATTTTTTCCTTCAAATAGCACTTCACCACTTGTTGGTTCTATTAATCGGAGTATAGATCTACCTGTTGTAGACTTGCCACACCCGCTTTCTCCTACCAATCCTAAGGTCTCCCCTCTCTTCACACGAAAAGAGACATCATCAACCGCTTTTACTGCGCCGATTTCTCTGGCAAAAACTCCACCCGTGATCGGGTAGTATTTTTTCAAACGATTCACTACTAATAAATCCTCCACCAATCTGCCCCCCTTCCGATGTTATTGTTCATGTAGAAAACAGCGCGCTCGATGTCCTGTGCCCACTTCCAATAGCTGCGGCATCGTCATCCGGCATTTGTCTGTCACATATTCACAACGCGGTGCAAATCGACAGCCCTCTTTAATCGTGCCTGGCAGTGGAACATTACCTGGGATGGAATAAAGACGCTCCTTCTTTTCTTCTAAGTGTGGAATAGATTGGAGTAAGCCTTGCGTATATGGATGTTTCGGATTCTTCAGAATATTTCTGACATCTCCTTCTTCCACCACATTTCCGCTATACATCACAACCACTCTGTGGCACATTTCTGCCACTACCCCTAGATCGTGGGTGATCAACATGATTGCGGTTCCCATATCCTCATTTAGACTGCGCATCAAGTCAAGTATTTGAGCCTGAATGGTAACATCAAGAGCAGTAGTGGGCTCGTCTGCAATCAATAATTGCGGACTACAGGCCATTGCCATCGCAATCATGACACGCTGACGCATTCCGCCAGATAATTGATGTGGATACTCATGAATAATTTCCTCAGCACGCGGAATCCCCACACAATGCAGCATCTCGATGGCACGCTTTGTTGCTTCTTTTTTAGAAGCTTTTTTGTGTAGAATAACAGCTTCTCTAATCTGATCACCAATTTTGTAAACGGGATTCAGTGAAGTCATTGGCTCCTGAAAAATCATTGCGATTTCGTTTCCTCGAATCTCTCGCATTCGTTTTTCGCTGGCAGTTAACAGGTTTTCCCCTTTAAACAAAATGTTACCGCCCACAATTTTTCCCGGAGGATTAGGTACTAATCGCATGACAGATAGTGACGTAACGCTCTTGCCACAGCCTGACTCACCTACAATACCTAACACTTCACCTTTGTTGATGGATAAATTAACTTGATCAACGGCCGGAACTCGTCCACGATCCGTAAAAAAATGGGTCTCTAGATTCTCAATGTGCAAAATCTTTTGCGTCAAAGGGACCGCACCTCTCTATACCATTGTTCTTATGGGTTATTTTTTGATAACTTAGATAATTATTGCATTTATTTATAAAACTAGCAACATCAAAATAATATAGTATGAACAAAAATTAATTTTGTATAATTAAACCAATTATTTTTCCCAAAAAACTTGTACTCCAGCTAAAAAGGCAACTTGCGAACGCCTCAGCACAAATTGCCTTTCCCAATCTACCGTATTTGCTCTCATCTTGTTTCTTTACTCGCTTTATGGTTCAAAAAATCCAGAAATCCAATTTACTGTAGCTTCAGTCCCTTTTTTAATCCATCTTCCTACCGATTCCCCGGCTTCACCCACATAATTGACGACACGTTTTGGCTCTGTTCTTACTTGTTTCCCCATAACCGCTATCTCTACCTGATTATTATCAACCTTGGTAATAGCAAAGGTCTGGGATTGCTCGCGTAAGCTTCCGTCCACTTTATTGATACCCTGTTCAGCGGTTTGCATACCCAGTACAATGCCAATTAACAACAGAATCACCATACCGATAAATCGTATCGTATGCACCATCCAAGCTCTCACTCCTTACTCTTACTACTCTTTGGTGTCTGCTCTTTGTTCACTTTCTCTGCTTTTTGGTAATACTCCGCAAAAACATCTGCAAATGCTTCCGCTGTATTATAAGATTCCTCAAGCGTGTTGTTGATTCCACCAAATTCTAGTAATAGACTACCCGGAGAGATGGACTGGTTATACTCGGCATTTCCCTCATGAGCACCTTTGGCGATTACACCACGAGATAATGCATGGTCGTTTTTCTCTACCAAAGCGTTCAATTCTTTGGCCATCCGTTCATTTTGCATGAAATTACGATTGCGTGTTCCAATGACAAATAGGATGCGGGCATATGTTTTTCCGTTTATAGTGATTGCCGTTTTAGTACGCGACACGTCCCCATCGCGATGGATATCAAAATAATACTGTAAAGCAGGATTTTTTTGAGCGGCAGCTTTCACAGCTTTATATGACTCAGCATATGCCATCGGATATGTCTTTTTCTGGTCGATCAATTGCTGAATAAAATCATTTTCACTTACAATGTTATTTACCCCTTTTTCTTGTAAAAGCTTTCCGAATCGTTTGCCAACGAGCTGAATATTTTTTGTTGGATGATCAACTGACGTTCCTACAGTAGGTGCTACATGCGTCCATGATTCCCGATTATGTGTATTGTAAATAAAAACACGCTTCTCTCCAGCTATGCTAGGAGGACTGGGCGTCTTCGTTTCATCCTTTTCGATTTGTCCCGGCTGTACGATGTCCCTTGCTTTTGTATGTTCTTCTCGTTTCACATCCTGAACAACTGCATTCGGTGCGGCAGATTCCACGTACAAATCCACTAGCTCTAATCCTTGACCTGGCACAATAATGCGAGCATCATCGTAGGTAAGCAAGCCTGGCAGCTCTCTGCCTAACAGACTGCGTAAATCACCAGGATAAATACCGGTAATGAGTTGAAAGAAGAAGCTTTGCATCGTGGAGCTCTCAGGCTCTCCCTGGGCTTGAACGGTACGATGCAAGCTAGGGATTTCCATACCCATCGCATCGAGAAACGTAATACTTGATACGTTGGAAGCCGCTCGTTGAATGCTACTAGAGTAGAGAAAATCCTGATGATTGGGGCTTACAAGCAAAAGACTCACAAGCACAAATAACAGTGCTGTGCCGGCAGAGAGTGCAAAAAAATAGCGTTGTAATAGGGTGATCATTTTCATTTCTCCTCCTCTGACGTTTCTTTTGCATATGCTTTATAGTATGCATGTCATAGAGTAGATAGAACGATCACCCTAGTAAAATAACGTTTCGTTTTTTGCAGTTTTTTATTGGTTATTTATGGCAAGGCAGTCTACTCTTCTTTAATGTGTATAGGCACTCACATTCTCCTCAGAGACGGCTCTATGCAACGCCTGATTAAGTCCTGTAGCTACTATATTAGAAATGCCCTCCATAAAATCGTCTATTTCCTTAGGTGTCACTACTAGCTCTTGCCCTAACGGACGCAGCACTTCATGAATTAACTGTCGCTTTTCATCCTCAGAGAGCTGCCCTACTAATCCCATGAAGGTTCCCCTTTTTTCCATATCAGGTAAGTCTTCCTCTGTGTAAGGTTCTTTTCGCTCAGGCATTTCCGAAGCAGTAAGTCGATTAAATGCTCGATTTTGCTCCTGCATCGATTGATTAAAATGACCTAATAAATAAGTAATCGCATCATTTACAATGGTAGAAGCAAATACCACCGTTGGAACCCCTATAGAGATGACAGGAACTCCTAATGTGGCGTGGTCAATGGATTTACGCTTATTTCCTACTCCCGAACCGGGATGGATACCCGAATCGGCAATCTGAATCGTTGTATTGACACGGTGTAGGGCTCGGGATGCAAGGGCATCAATCGCGATTACAAAGTCTGGCTTGCTCTTCTCTACCACACCAAACACAATTTCACTAGTCTCAATACCCGTAATCCCTAATACACCGGGAGACAGTGCGCTAACCTCACGATATCCATCTTGAACGGATTCAGGTGCTAGCTCAAATAGATGACGAGTCACCAATAAATTTTCAACAACTTGAGGGCCTAGTGCATCAGGCGTTACATTCCAATTTCCAAGACCAATGACTAATGCCTTTTTGTCCTCTGTTAATCCGAGTTCCTGCAGAAATCTAGCAAACTCTCGGGCGAATCGCTTCGTTACTATACCCTCCAGCTCTGAATCGTTATCTCTGAGTTTTGGCACTTCAATTGTCACATAATTTCCTGGGAGCTTTCCGATTTGCTTACCTGCCTCCTCATTCTCAACCTGCACTCTGGTCACGGTAATACCCGGCTCAGAGTTATCTGTTGCTAGGAAAACCCCTGGAATATCGCTTTGATTTTGCTCACAAGCTATCTCATGCGCTTCTACTGCCAGATCAGTGCGGATTGTGTACTTAGCTAGATCAATGTTATGTACATCCATTCTATTCGCCTCCAAGTAGAGAAAAATAACCGTACGACAAGCTAATTTGGCTCATTCCTCTGTCCCTTTGATTAAGAACCAGATTATCATGTGTTCTGTTCTTATTTCTTACTACTAGGTTGCTTGCTTCTGTCATTTTTATTCGCAAAATCATTCCTTGCAAATGCACCAAACGCATGCTAGAATACTATTTGTTGCATTTCTTTTGCTATGGTCTTTTCTATTGTTTTAAGGAGGTGAAAGTATGCCAAACATTAAATCCGCTATCAAACGTACAAAGACGATTGAAAAACGCCGTGCTCAACGCGCTTCTCAAAAATCTGATCTTCGTACAACAATCAAGAACTTCGAAAAAGCAGTTCTTGCTTCTGACGTGGAATTAGCTAAAACAACCCTTCTTGCAGCTGTTAAGAAAATTGACAAGGCTGCTACGAAAGGTCTTATTCATAAAAACGCAGCTAATCGTCAAAAATCTCGCCTGATGAAAAAACTTAACGTTCTTACTGCTCCTGTAGCATAATTTCGTTTGACAGGCCAAAAAACCCCGCAACCTTAGGTTTGCAGGGTTTTTTATTTTAGAGGTAAGCACGCATCCTATATCATTTTTATGTAATGAACGAACCACTTCTCCGTATCACACACAACACAAGCTTCATTAGCTTAGGAAATTTTGTTCTGCTTGCCCTATTGACACTTCCCTATTCCCCCCCTACTTCAGTTGGCGGATTCCATCAATATGGATCGTCAAATTAAAAGCATACTTCCCAGTTATCAAGGATTCTATTCTCCAATGCGACATAGCTAACAGCACGGACTTTTTACCAAGATTCCCTTTCTCATCTCCTGACAACTTAACTTGATCTTGTTGTAAGTTTAGCCATAAAAAATTACACCCCCTAAAGTTCATCAGATAACCTCAGGGCTTTTTCCA
>ENA-UOTW01000077-UOTW01000077.1-synthetic-metagenome-genome-assembly--contig:-NODE-77-length-16733-cov-2.128912_pt1 | contig 16733 bp, 17 predicted proteins | sample MGYA00238141_ERZ746978 | MGnify/ENA primary metagenome ERZ746978 (study PRJEB28755, sample SAMN02352454) | synthetic metagenome | study: EMG produced TPA metagenomics assembly of the Artificial... | reverse complement strand
CACAAAGCGAAAAACAGCCAGCTCACTCATGAAACGAAAATGGCAAGCGCAGGCAAATTCAGCTCCGCCACCGATAGCTGGACCATTTACCATCGCAATGGTTGGCTTTCGAAATAAATCTATTCTGGTCAATAATTGTTCCGCTTTCTGTAATAAAGGCAGGGAATCTTCTCCCTTAACAGCTCCAAACTGACGTAAATCACCGCCAGATACAAATGCACTGCCTTCTCCAGTAAACAGAATCACTTTTATAGAATCATCTGTTTCACAACTCGTAAGAGCATCCTGCAATTCCTCCATCATCTCTAGGCTTAAAGCATTACGTACATGTGGGCGATTGCAGATAATCTCAGCGATACCATTCTGTTTATGTACTAAGATGTTTTGGTACATGACAAACACTCCCTTCGCAACTGCTTCCATTGTAGTATGGACAAGCTTGTTGCGAAAACCCGTTTCCCCTTCATATTTAGGTAGAATCAATGATTTTTTTAACAAATTCATATGTTGTTACCCGCTAGCAAGGATAAGAAGCAACGTCTAAGCAATTTATTTTCATATACAACAAAAAAATGTCCACTCGTAAAGGCTTGCTTGCAAATGTGCTGGAAAGCAGTTCAAGGCCTGTTACAATGTGGACATTCTTTTGATAAATGATAAAATAGCGGTAAATCCAATTCGTTACTCAATTCCTTTTATAGAAAAAATTCTTTCATAGCTGATTGATTGTAGCCAACAATTAGATGTTCACCATCTGTTAAAATAGGACGCTTCAATAAGGCAGGATCTTCACTCAACATTTCTAATAGTTCAGATACGGTCATATCGTTAATATCCATGTCTAAATCTTTGAATTTCTGACTGCGAGTTGATAACAATTCATCCAGACCGCTTGACGTCATCTTAGCTATTTCCAAAAGCTCGCGCACGCTTGGTGGGTTTTTGAACAGGTGACGTTCTTCGTAATTCACTCCGTTTTCAGCCAACCACGCTTTCGCTTTACGACAGGATGTGCAGCTCGGATATGTAAAAAAAGTCAACGTACCGAGATTTGCATCTTTCATAGCTGTTGCCATATTGCATTCCTCCATATAATAAAGGTCTAATGGTAATCTACATGTATTGATAAAGTCACTTTACTTTCTATAGTAGATTCTAGTCCTTCATTAAACACTATGTCAATAGTATTTAATATAAAATCTTAATAAAAATTATTTACAAATCAAAGATATATAACAGAAGCTTAACAATTCACTAGAAATGGGCTACACTATAAGACGAATGTTTTTGAAAGGGGGGATTTTTAATGGAAAAGGCGCAAAAATTAACCAGCGCCCTCGCAGACCCCACACGTTTTTCTATCTATCAATATGTAACCGATGCAAGCAAACCTGTAACAGTTCATGAAGTGGCGGAACAGTTTTCCATTCACCCTAACGTAGCCCGTCTGCATTTGACTAAATTGGAAGACGTTCAATTACTCCAATCTCAACTGGACAAAAGCGGAAAGGGCGGGAGACCTAGTCGACTTTACTCTATTTCAGATGAGGTTGTTAGCCTGCAATTTCCTCCAAGAGACTATCAGCTTTTGGCAGACATTGCTATTGAATCGCTCCTTTCCTTGGGAGTAGCAGGACAGGAAGCTTTAGTTACGATGGGAAAACGCTTGGGTCTAGAAGCGGCTAAACGCGCGCAGGACAAAAACAAACTGACTCCTTCACGTACGCTAGAAGACAAATTGGATTGTATTTACCGAATTGCTTTGGCACAGGGTTTGCGTCCTCAGTTTGAGGTAACTGATGATCATCAAGTACGTTTCCGCGTATTCAACTGTACCTTTTCAGAAATTGCAAAAAAACATCCGGCAAACATCTGCAAAATGCATCACGCTATGCTAGAGGGTATTTTCCAAGCTTACTTTGGCAATATTGAGCTAATACCTGAAACATCAATGATTGGCGGATGCGAGTCATGCAATTATGTCATCGCTAATCTACAAGAGCACCTGACATAATTCTGTCAAACCTAAACCGTTTACACTGCTTGACATGTCCTATATAATGAAAACGACAATCTTTTCAAAAAGTTCTGCCAAAGGAGGGATACATATGGATCGTATGTTTCGCGTACTTAGCTTCTGGACACTAATGATTGCTATTATGGCCTTCTGGGCTAATTTATTCCCAATGTCATTGTTGTTCTTCGGATTGACTGCCATTTTCCTGGCCCTTGGTTATATGCGTCTCACAGAAAGAACCTATTTGAATCTTTTCTTCTGTTTTATGTTTGTTTCATTTGTAGGCTTTACGTATTACACGTTCTACGGAATGCCACCAGCAACAGCAGGAGGAGAACATTCATTCCTGCACTTATTAATGTAAAAGTAGTTATGGTAAACACGACAAAGAGCGAACTCCATTTAGGTATTCGCTCTTTTGTTTGTTTCCAGTCTTACCTGCATTTATTCTCTTTCTCCATCCATCAGCTTCTCTTGTACCAGCACTCGGAATAATCCACCCAATCCACTGGGTAAAATCAACTGCTGGATGGCTCGATTACGCTTCATTGCTACACTGGTAAACGGATCAGTGTCCTGATGTGCCTGAGCCTTGTCTAAAATACCATTTGCAAGTAAAAACTGATCTTGGCGTGTAAACGATTTAGTCAAAAGCCCTACCTCAGCCCCACACTCGATTAATCTGCTAAAATTAACATGTGCGGTTATATCCTGTTCTCCTAGCCGCTCTAAATAATCTTCATTCATCTGATGCTGATAATAGCAAGCAAGAGTTCCATTTTTTCGACTAGGATGATACAAATCCTCTGTTAAATCCCCATAGTCAATACTGATTACTCGTCCGCGTTCTAGCATGCTACTCAAGGCGATCATCACCTCTTTTACTCCTGCCTGTACCTCTATGCGCATCCCATCTGGTAATCCTGTTGGAAGCTTATTGATGATAGCCGTTATTTCCGGAGATATTTCAGACATATATCCTTCATGAAAAATAACAGCTTGAGCTTCATCTGAATCTGCTAGTTGCTTCCTTTCTGATGCTGTGGAAAAGCTAGCTTGCTGGGTGATTGTTTCCCGTTTTTGATCGAAGCCAATGCCGATCTCACGCCATTTCCCACATACCCTTTCCAATAAGTGGACAGGAAAGGCATCAAAATATTCGTTAGAGAAAATGACACCCTGAAATCGCTCGTTTCTGGCCGCTTCCTCTACTGTTTTGTACCAGATTTTTGGAAGTGAAAAATCCTGTAACCTTTCTTTTTGTAAGTCAGCATGATACGGACTTATTTCCACCATAATTACTCGTAGTCTCGCATATAATTTGGCATCTACCTCTCTGATTCTGGTCAAAATCTGTTCCATCAGGCCTCCTGTTCCTCCCCCTACTTCCATTAACACAGGGTTCATCATTTCATTATCCTTAAAAAACAGGAGAATAGAATCAGATAATGTCTCGCCAAAAATGTTACTCACTTGAGAACTAGTATAAAAGTCCCCTTTTTTCCCCACCTTATTTCCCTGTTTCATGTAATAGCCAAAATCTTGATGATATAAACAAATAGCCATGAATTCAACAAATCGAATCATTTTATTCTTCTGATTTTTCATTTCTTTGCATAGATATCTTCTTAGTTCTGATGTCATGCTTTTACATCTCCTTCAACGACAAATAAATTTGTTAAAAATATGACAACGTTTTTTTTTACATACAAATGAAGAAAGAACGTCTATAATGGTATAGGTATTATGCAAAAATTTAGGAGGTTTATCATGAAAACGTTTAAGTCCAAGCTACCAATCTTCCTTGCCATCTTTGCTATGTTTGCCCTTCTTCTCGCTGGCTGTGGGGCTAAACAGCAGTCTGGAAAAGATGTAGCACAAGAAGCTTACAAGAAACAACTTTCTTTGAACTCTTACAGCTTTAGTGGCTCCTTGAAATTCAAAGTAGATGCAACAGAAGAGCAGCTACAAAAAGATCCACAGGCGAAAATGGTTCTAGATGTATTAAAAAATTCTGAGCTTTCCTATCGTGGAAACCAATCTGTAGAGCCTTTCCAAACAGAACTTATCCTTGATGCAAAAGTAAATATGCAAGGTGTTAACACCACTTTCTCAGTACCAATGATTATGAATCAAGATAAAATGTGGATTAAGGTTCCTGCTCTTGGATTTATTCCTGGTATGGAAAAATTAGAAGGCAAATACATTGAACTTGATTATAAAGAAATGAAACAAATGGCTGAAGCTCAAGGCCAACCAGCAAGCGTACCTGATTTCTCACCTGAAGCAATGAAAAAACAAAAAGAAGCAACTGTTAAAATCGTTGATTCTATGTTTAAACACTATGGTCCTGATTATTTTGTAGAGGCTAAAAAAGAAGAAATTGCGAATCTACCTGCTGATGTAAAAGCTGATCGTATTATCAACATGAAATTGACTAATGATAATTTGATTCCTTTCTTAAAAACAACAGTAGATAATGTGATTCCTGAAGTGGTTAAAGTGATGTCTGAAACACCTGCTTATAAAGATATCTTAGCACAAGATTCCACTCAACTTGAGGAAATGAAAAAAGGCTTGAAAGAAGTTTCTGCCGAAATCGACAAAAACAAAGATTTGATCAAATCAAACTTTAACATCCAAAAAGCAAATACTTATGTAGTAGTTGATAAAGACAATAATATTCCATATCAATTAGTAGATTGGGATGTAAAGGTTTCTGATAAAGAAAAACCTGAATCTGGCACAATTGGTATTTCGCTTAGCTTTGAACAAAAGACTTCTAACTACAATGTAGCTCCTAAATGGGAACTTACACTTCCTAAGTCTGATGAAGTTATTACACTATCTCAATTACAACAAGGCTCCTTTTAATTATTGACAAAAGCCTATGTCTAAAAGAATCCTATTTTTCCTTTGTTTCTTATTGGCTCTTCCTCCGTCTTTAGCTACAGCGGAGGAAGCCCTCCCTTTGGAGAAAACGATTTTGCAGCAGCATCTAACCCAACTGGAGTTAGAACGTAATCTTCAGCTTTTAAAGCTGGATGAGAGCAAACTCAATCGGGATTTGGCAGAGCTTGAACTAGAAGCAAAGAAGCAAGAACTTACGATCTCATCCAAACGCAAACATGCTGGAAAAGTGGCTAGAGCCTATTACATGGGGAAACGGAATGATTTGTTAACCCTGCTGTTTAGTGCAGACGATTTTAATCAGGTGCTGACAAGCGCACGGCTTTTGGAAATCATTTTTACCAGTGACATGAAAAAACTGGAGAGTTTTCAACTAGAGCTAGCTCGCGCCAATGACTTGTCTTTACAAAAGCAAAGTCAACTAAAAAAGATTAGAGAATTACGGCAGATGTACGAAAAACGTCTCGCTGATATGATTGCCATTAAACTGTTGAAGGAAGAGAATCTGCAAAAATTGCCTGATTCCTCTTCTGTAGAAGCATTAATGGAAAATCTAATTAAGGATTGGCGTTCGCGCGGTTTACCTGTGTTCCAAGACTTTTTTGGCGTTCTGGCTAGAGTGATGCAGGATCTTCCTCAATTGATTACTCCGGATCATATTCAGTCCGAAGGCTTGTTCACTCACAAGCTAACGATTACAGAAGAGGAATTTAATAAGTTCTTGCTTTCAAAAGATCCGATCTTCCAGCATGCGTACTTTTCGTTTGACCATAACCAGCTGGAAGTAGTAGGTAACTACAATCAGGTGAATTTGAAAATTATAGGTTCTTACGAAGTGGTCTCGCCCACAGAATTAAGGTTTCATATTAACAAACTAATGTTTGATGGTTATGAGCTTCCAGATAGCACAGCAGAGGAAATGGCAAAGGAATACAACCTCAGCTTTTATCCTGCGTTAATCAACCCAAACATTCACGTTCAAGAAGCCACTTTGGATGAACACAAGCTTCAAATTAAAGTGAAATTCAATATCTTGTAGAAGAATTCAATTTTCATACAAGTAAAAAAGCTAGCACAGGAACCAATATCCTTGCTAGCTTTTTGCTTTTTGAAATAGAACAGTTTATCCAAGCGAACCAGAAACATACGGATTAAATGTTTTTTCCCGATCAATTGTAGTCAGTGGCCCATGCCCCGGATAGACAATTGTCTCGTCAGGCAATTCAAAGAGCTTATCTTGGATGCTTCGAATCAATGTATTGTAATCTCCACCTCTTAAATCGGAGCGTCCGATTGAGTTAGCAAATAAAACATCTCCACTAAAACAATGCTGACCGATTACATAAGTGGCACTTCCCGGAGAATGTCCAGGTGTGTGTAACACTTGAATTGACAGACCTGCTAGTTGAAGCTCTTGCCCTTCTTCTACCATGTATTCAGCAGGTTCACAGATAATTGGTGTAAATCCAAAGCGTTGTGAACCATTTAATTCAGGATCAGTCAGCCAGCTCTGCTCGATTGAATGAATGTAGACAGGCGCTTTCGTTTGCTCTCGAAGCTCTGTCAGTCCACCAATATGATCTAAATGAGCATGAGTTAGTAGAATAGCCACTACCTTCTCCGACTTCATTGCTTGCAATAAGGGTCCAGGATTCATACCTGGGTCAACCACAATCGTCTCCCCAGTCTCCACATTTTTAATCATATAAGCATTTGTCTCAAACGGTCCCAATTCAACAGAACGCACTTCTATGTTCATAAAAAACTCCTTCCCTTGCCTTAGCCGTTGTCTTTACATACAATGGCAATAATTGCTACAGTATTATAGTATCATAGAGATAGGAGTCAAAACAATGGTACCTCTTGTATATGTTGTGGAAATAGAAATGCCCAAAGGAAAGCTCCCTGGATTTTATGCACAATTCGTACATAAGATTGGCGAACAGGTAAAAGTAATCGATCGGGATAAAAAATTAATGATCGTGTCCACCGAAGACGACCAGCAGCAATTATTGCAGATCGCTGCCAAATATCAGGCGGAAACCGAATGTTTCTCCATGTGGTTGCTTCCAGAGGGTGTGACATGCCCGAGGCTGAGCGATTATGGTTTTATCAGTTTACATGACCGTCAATATGTCTATGCTAATCTCGTGAGCTTTTTTCGGTTTTCAGACAATCCTCTTACTCTTGATCATCAGGAAGCATATGAACAAATGGAGCAGTATATTCTGGTTTCCTTTACCGCGAAGGATCAAACCATCTATATTGTTGACACTAATCACAAGGAGCTACTAGATCAACTAGCTAGCCGTTATAAGGTTATACTGGATTGGCATCCAGGCATTCCTTCTGCATAAATTCGAATAAACCAGACACAAAAGAAAAATAAAAAGCATCTCCGCCAATAGGAGATGCTTCTTTTGGGTAAAATCAGCTATTCTGAGCCATCATATCGAAGCGATAGCCAATGACCTTACCGTTATTTAGACTAAATGTCACCTGATATTTACTCCCTTTATACGTAAGCTCCTTGTCCCCAGCTACTTCTCCATAGCTCTGCTTAACCTTGTCTATACTGTCATACATTGACAATCCTCTGTTGGTTTTAAATTTATCACTTTGCTCCTGTGGTATGCCACCGACCATGATACTGGTTACTACTCCTTTTTGGACTGTTACCAATATCTGGGCCTGATCTGCAAATAAAATGCCCGTAGTAATATTTCCTTCACCTTTTGCTAACTGTTCAACCGTTAGCGATTCTCGGCTAATCATATCCATAAATTCATATTTTTCCGGCTTCAAGGCATCCATGACTTCTTTAATTCCTTCTCCAACATGTGCTCCGCGAATCCCAAACTCCTTGGCATTTTCGGGATCGAATGCAGGAGCGAGGGTTGTGTTTTCTGTAGGAGCTAAAGATGTGGTCCCCGTAGGCTGACAGCCTGTCAACGCTACAACAGATGCAAGTACAGCACTTCCCACAATCATTTTCCAATTTCTCATCTTTTATGTTCCCCTACCTTGGCATTCATCGTATGTTGTTACGTATAATCAAAGCAATATCGATATCTTACCCTAGGGCGAATCAAGTTCGCAAGTTTTTACATAATTTGATTTCGTTACTTCCCACTAATTTTCTGCTTTGGCTTAGGAGGTAAATGGTTGCTAACAGTCTGCTGGTATCCTTGCAGGATTTTTAAGATGGCATGAAAGAATGGCGAACCAAACACAGCCACAATTCCCCATGTCCAAATACGGGCTCCCCAAGCATCAGCTACATAGGCTGTATCTGCTCCCATAAGGATTTGTGCGGGATCTAAACCTAATTCAGCAAAGATACAGCCTGCCGCTACAACAGAGAATACGAGATTAAATAGCTTTTTTAGCTGTTGTTTTTTACAAGCCTTACAATGTGCCTCACAGCTATCATTTTCTGGTACATAATCATACGTAAGAAAAGGAATAGCGCTTTTGGCTATCTCTGTTACCCCAGCGGCAGCACTGGAAACGGCCGTTATATAGATCAAAAAGGAAATGGTTGAATCTAATGTCACCATGGTAAAGTCCCTCCTTGATACATATGTATGTGCAAAGAAAGATGGGCATGTCCACAATATTTTGTTATATTAGCCCATTTTTCCCGCTATTACATAACCTAACAGGAATTACAAAATCCGCCTCTTTAAAGAGACGGCCTTTGGTCGGGTTGTTTTTACATGCTTAGGCAATCGTCACTCTTCTTTCGTTCATCCACCTTTTAAGAAAGCGATTACTAAAGAAAAATGATCAGCCATTTCATTTGGGGTAATAACGATTTTTGCGTACGACCCTTCGCCTCCTAATTAAAATAGGCACTTCACTAGCAAAGGCTAATGAAATGTCGCCTGATTTCTCTGGAGTGATCCCACACATTCGTTACCAACAACCTCAACAAATATATTTTACCTAAGACACCCTGATCTTATACATTCTTTTACATTGACAATACACCTTAGAGAATATCAGCAGCTAATTGAGCTAACACGCTGCGCTCCCCTTTTTCTAGCTTAATATGACCCGCTAGCTTTTGATCCTTAAACATTTCAACCACATAGGTAAGCCCGTTATTACTTTCATCCAAATAAGGGTGGTCAATTTGCTCTGGATCGCCCATTAAGATAATTTTAGAGCCCTCTCCTACTCGGGTTAAGATGGTTTTGACCTCATGCTTTGTCAAATTCTGCGCTTCATCAATAATAATATATTGCCCCGGAATAGACCTCCCCCTGATATAAGTCAGAGCCTCCACCTGAATGCTTCCCATCCCATCTAAAATTTTTTCTAGGTCACCAGATTTCTTTGTGTTAAATAGATACTCCAGATTATCGTAGATTGGCTGCATCCAAGGACGAAGCTTCTCTTCTTTTTCACCGGGAAGGTACCCAATATCTTTTCCCATCGGCACAATCGGTCTTGCAATCAGCAATTTTTTATACTTTTGTAAATCCTCAATTTGCAACAAACCCGCGGCAAGTGCAATCAGGGTTTTGCCCGTTCCCGCTTTCCCTGTCATGGTTACTAAAGGAACATCATCTCGCAATAATAATTCAATAGCCATTTTTTGTTGAGCATTACGGGCCTTCACACCCCAAATGGAATCATCATTGGAGACAAGAGGCTCATAATATCTCGCTTCTCCATCAATTTTACCAATAGCAGAAATAGATGGATTACATTCGTCCTTTAAAATCAGGAATTGATGGGGATAGAAGTCTTCATAAGGGAAGACTGTCTCCAGACTAAGACGGCGCGTGTTGTAAAACAACTTAATTACATCTGAGGGGACCGTTCGGTTTAGATAGCCAAGATAAATGCTTGAATACTCCCGAACCACTCGATCCGATAAAAAGTCCTCCGCGGTTAACCCTAATGCATCTGCTTTAACTCTCATTAAAGCATCCTTGCTAACCAAAATGACAGGACGTCCTTGGCCAGTGGTCCGTTCTTCCTCTTGTAGATTAAGTGCAACTGCTAGGATGCGATTGTCATTCGTCATCTCATGGAATTGTTTCTGCATGTTTCCCATCGTAGAATGATTTAATTCCACCCGTAGAGTAGCCCCCGTATCCAATTGTATCCCCTGATGCAAATGACCACTGAGTCGCAATCGGTCTAAGAGCCGGGATACATGCCGAGAGTTGCGACCAATTTCATCCATATAGCGTTTTTTTGAATCCACCTCTTCTAATACGACTGCCGGAATGACGATATCGTTGTTGTGAAAGGAGTAGATCGCCATTGGATCTTGCAGGAGTACGTTGGTATCAATTACATAGATTTTTTTCAAATCATGATTCGCCTCCCCTTACCCATCTTCCATATTTTATGCACAATTTGTCATCTTGTTTGCTGGATTTCCTTTCTTTCTTCGCTTTTTTTAGGGTAACCTGACCTACAGGAAGAGCTGTAAAAGTTATCTGATAGTCCATATCTATGTAGCAAGAATAAAAGATAGACGAACTCCTTGTCCGTTCGTATAAAAAGCAATAGGGAGCAAACACTAGTGGCATACCTACTCGAAAGTAAGTTCCCGTGGAAAGGATTGGACAAAACATGAGACGACTTATCTATACCCTAGCTTGTTGCTTAGTACTTACAGCTTGCCAAACCCATAATCAAAAACCGCAGACACAAGGAGCAGGAACCCCTAAAGGCGTTCAAAATGCAGCAGGTTCCCAGCAAGGCAGTCATCCAGCTAAACCAAAAACACAGCGGGTAGAACAAACACAGCCTACCCCTCACTATGATCAATCTCCGCAAGCTACAGCCGATCGCTTGGTTAAACTGGCAAACAGAGTAAAAAACGTTAAAAATTCTACAGCCGTTGTATTAGGTAAATATGCCATTGTAGCTATCGATGTAGACGAAAAGCTAGATCGGCCCGAAGTAGGGGTTATTAAATATTCTGTAGCCGAGGCCCTCAAGGAAGATCCGCAGGGTGCTACTGCCTTAGTAACTGCTGATGCGGATTTGCGTCAACGGTTAGTAGAAGTACAAGCTGATATGAAGAGTGGCCGACCTGTAGCAGGCATTCTCGAAGAAATGGCAGATATCACGGGACGTATTATTCCTCAATTCCCAAGTAATGTTAAAAGGAAGAAAGAACCATATCAAAATGGACAACAGCCAGGTACCAGATCACTGAAGCCCGGAGCTAATAATATGAAGCGACCTGGAAAAGAAACTAAGCAAAAGCCAGGCCAGCCCTATATGAATCAATAAAGCATACCCTACAACCTATCCCTGCCCTAGAACACTGGCTTTGGATAGGTTGTTTTGTTGCTTCCTGCTTTTTGTCAGATTGACAGTACTTGACACCATTCAGTCACATGTAAGTATATAAGAACTTTCAAAGCGTAAAACAATCATGGTAAGATAAGGCATAGTTGATTATTATTCTTATTATTAAGAAGGAGAGATTATCTATGAAATACAGAACTCTTCCCGGCACAGATCTTTCTGTCTCTGAAGTAGGTTTCGGCGTATGGTCTGTAGCAACTAAATGGTGGGGCGTTTCTGATGTAGAAATGGGAAAACGCTTGCTTCGCTCTTCTTATGATGAATATGGGGTAACTTTTTTTGATACAGGCGACGTATATGGAAATGGTTTAGGAGAAACCATCCTAAAAGATGCACTTGGTGATATTCGCGACAAGGTTGTCATTGCTACGAAATTTGGCTATGACATTTATAATATTCCTGGTGAACGAAAAGGGCATTCTGAATTGCCGCAAAACTGGTCTAAAGAAAATATTCGCTATGCTTGTGAGCAAAGCTTAAAACGACTAGGTACTGATTATATCGACTTCTATCAACTACACAATCCACGTATGGAATCCGTACTAAGTGACGAGATTCATGAAACATTGGAGCGTTTGAAAGAAGAAGGAAAAATCCGCCATTACGGAGCAGCAATGGGCCCTGATATCGGTTGGGAGGATGAATCCATCGCTGCCTTGAAGCGTCCAGGCTATGCTGCCATTCAAATTATCAACAACATTGTAGAGCAAGACCCTGCACGCAATCTATTCCCAATTGCTGAACAAGAAAAGCGTGCGCTGATCGTTCGCGTACCTCACGCTTCCGGTTTATTGGATGGTAGCTATGACCCTGATAAACACTTTGATAAGAGCGATCATCGTAGTCATCGCCCTACAGCTTGGATGCAAGCTGGTGTTGAGGTTGTACAGGAAATGAAACAAAAAGGCCTATTTGATGGCAAAGATAGAACCATTGGGCAATTAGCAATCCAGTTCTCTTTATTTAGACCAAGTGTAGTAAGCGTTCTTCCTAACATTACTAGCGATGCAACGTTGAAAGAATTTGCACTAGCTTCTGAAGTAGCGCCACTTACAAAAGAACAATTTGAAATGATTGATGCACTCTGGATAAATGGGTACAACGAACGTCTGAAACAGCATATGTCTAATACTCAAACGAAACCAACACCTATTTTGCATGAAGCATAATTGGCTCCTTGGGTAATTGACTTGAAAACCGTATGCTTTACACAGACTGAAAAAAAGTTCCTCACTAGTAGTGAGGAACTTTTTATTAGATCGAGAGGATCAATAAAATGGCGGTAAAATTAACAATAAAAAATAAGCAATTAGCCCCAAGCGTCGGATCCGAGCTTCTTCATAAAAATGCACCCCCATTGACCTTTTGCAATTTTGCTTACAAATATATCTTATAATAGTAAGAAAAATATGTCAATTTAGTAATTTCTATGTATAATAAAAAATAAAAACGGGAAAAGGTGGATATATTTGTGACACATGTTGGTAAGCGTTTACGTTACTTCCGTAAAAACCTACGTATGACTCAAGAAGAATTGTCTGTTGGTATTTGCAACCGTAGTTATGTTAGTCAAATCGAAAAGGGAAATGTTATACCATCACCTGAAATTCTTGATCAATTGGCTAAGCGTTTACAAACCGATTTAAAAGAACTGTGGACTGAATCGGAATCGCCTATTGGATTTTCTGAGGTAGAAATTCAAAATGCATTGCGGCATGTTGTGAACCGCTTAGAAGCAAATGATATTGAGATTTCGCGCAAGTGGATCTTTAAATTAAAAGGTCAGCAGCTACGAACGGAGGATCAATGCATTTATTTATGGGCCAAAGCAGAATTAGCCTTACATGATCAGCGGTTTGAGGAAGTAGAGGAGCTATTGCTCGAAAGCATCTCTCTTGCTCGCGACGTAGATGATCCTGTTTCCTTAGTGCGTAGTCTTCAATCCCTAGGAGATTACTATGGAATGACTCGTCAGGCGAAAAAAGCGATACCATTCTTAAGCGAAGCATTACAATTGGTGAATCGTTTTGAGATTGGTGGTTTATTACGCATTTCCCTTCTATATACGTCTGCTAAAATGCATGGAAGTTTAGAAGAGTACTATTCAGCCATCGAGCTACTAAACCAAGCAGTCCAATTGAATGATGCGTATGGAACCATGTACAAGAGTACCTCTATTTACATGGGCTTAGCTATTTGTCATCTGCATCTACACCAGCATGAGCAGGCTGAAAAATATAACCTTCTCGCCCTGGATGTACTAAAGCTCATACCAGATGAAAAGTTAATTGCTAATACCTACAATAACTTAGGCATCTTGTATCGGGTAACGAAATGCTATGAAAAATCCGAAGAGTACTTGTTAAAAGCTATTGATATTTTACAAAAATTAGACCAAAAGCATTGGTTTAACAACGCTACAAACGAGCTAGCTCATCTATATCGGGATATGGGTTACTACCAACGCGCAAAAGGGCTCTGCGAAAGCATCATTCACAATTGCAATAACTCACATTTATTAGCAGAGATCAACCTGAATTATGCTAATATTTTGACCGATTGTGAGCATTATGAGCAAGCACTCTATCATTTAGAACAAGCTATGCAATATTTTACGGCTGAACGATCTACTCAGTATGTGGTACGTTCCTATGAGGTGCTTCTTAGAATTAGTACACATTCCCAACAACCCGAAAAAATTGCTCGTTTATCTTTGCTGCACAATTAAACGGATGAGCACTATAATGAATTTATTATATCAATATACTTTTAACAAACACGAAAAAGAGGCTTTATATCGCCTCTTTTTCGTGTTTGTTTATATTTGCTAATAAAAAAAGACTGCTTACTTAGACTAAAACTTTAATTTTGATACTGTCTTTTTCTTTCACAACCTAAATTTAATTGTTACATTTTGTATAATAAGTTGTATAATGATAATATTCACGAAACAATCAAAATTAATAACAAGGGTGTTTGCTATATGACGCAAGTAGGAAAAAGACTGCGCGAATTCCGCAAAAGGCTAAAGATGACACAAGGAGATTTGGCAGAAGGCATTTGTAATCGCAGCTATGTCAGTCAAATCGAAAAAGGTCAGGTTATTCCTTCGCCTGAAATTTTGGAACAATTGGCAAAACGACTACATACCGAAATTAAAGAACTATGGACTGAAACCGAAAACCCTTCTTTCACGCTTGTCGAAATTCAAAATTCCTTACGCCACATTATTAATCGTATTGATGAACAGGAGTGGGAAATTGCCCGTAAGTGGTTGTTAAAGCTTCAAGGTGCTGTTATTCCACAATCTGAAGAGGGTGTGTATCTCTGGGCAAAAGGAAAGATAGCTGAAGTGGACGGTCGCTTGGAACACGCATAAGATCACTATTGCAATAGTATTGTTCTCACCCAAGACTCAGATAACCCTACTGTCCTGATTCGCGCTCTAGACTCCCTCGGTCACTTCTATTGTGAGCACGATCAACCGGAAAAAGCCGTTCATCTGTTGAACGAAGCTCTTCAATTATTAAATCGATATGAAATTAGTGGTCTATTGCGTATTTCTGTTTTGTTGCATGTAGGAAGTATGCATAGTAAACTAGGTGAATTTTATTCAGCAATTGAGCACTTACAGCAAGCAAAGGAATTAAACAAAAATTATGGGATCTTATATAAGAGCGGCGATCTTTATTTATCGCTAGGAAATTGTTATCATCAAATTCAACAATATCAAGAAGCAGAATCCTTCTATAGACAAGCCCTATCTATTTTTGAAATCGCCAACAATCCGGTTCGTTTAGCGGAAGTACAATTGAACCTAGGGCTTATGTACAAAGAAACAATGGTGTACGATAAAGCAGAAACCTGTCTGAAACAAGCTCAGAAATTCTTATCGAATCAACTTGAAGACGAGCTTCTGAATTTTACACGTATCGCTCTAGCTGATGTATATCGTTTACAAAAATGTTTAGACGAAGCAAAAGCCCTTTGTCAATCCGTGATTTCTTCTGATAATGAAAAAATGCTGGCTGAAGCACAATTTATCTTAGCTGAAGTAATGTTGATGCAGGGAGAAGATGATGAAGCTCTCGTCCATCTAGAAAATGCAAGAGGTTATTTTACAATCAAGAATATGCAAGCGTTTTTAATTAAAACCTACCAATTATTGGGTCACATCCATTTAAAGAATCAGCGCTTTGAGCAAGCAGCTAAAATGTATGAGCGTTCTATTACTTTTACAGCAGAAGCTTAATGTTTCCTGATAAAAGTCTTTTTTCTGCGTATGAAGTAATGGACAGAGGGATAACTATCCAGCTTATATGACTAGTTAGCCTTTTTTATTGCCTACGTGATATTTTTTATGTATATAAAACAAAAAGAAAGATGGGATAGCCATCTTTCTTTTTTGTAAACAATTATTATTGTTTTTTTAAAAGCTTGCATGAGCCCGAATCTTTTCGCTTATGCTAAGTAATAGCTAATGTTCGAAGAGCTGTCATTACCTGTTGATCTAGCTTGGCCGCTGCATTTTGATCATAGGTCTTTTCATATTGTGGCTCTACACTGATACGAGAACCATAAAACATAATATCTCGTACGCTTTCAATTTTGACTTCTAGCATGCCTAATTTAAGCGGAACGCCTTCCATTTTGTCTGCTATAATCTTAGCGATTCCATTAATCGCATAAGTAGAACCACAGCCAATTAAATTAAGTACTACTTTTGGGTCCTGACTTACATTTGTAAGAATCCGAGAACGACTATCCAGAGCAATTCGAATCGTATGATTATCTAATGCCACTACCCAAGATATCGCACTTAAAACTGGGGCCTTTGTCTCGTAATCAATGCTTCCTACTGTTACATAACGTTCATGTTGTAGATATTCAAACAATTCTTCAGATAATGATTGTGCTACTGTTTCTGCCATATCATCATCCTCCTCTTTTCATTACATATTGTTTATTGTACATGGGCTTACGTGCTCTAGCAATGATGACATATTAAAAAGATACCATTCTTATCACAAACATAAGGAGGAGAGATTTATGAGCACTCCACCCGCTTCCCCCGATCGTCTCGTGCAAGAATTAGAAAAGGCAATAGAGGAATTGCAACAGGTTCGCCAATTGAATGTTACTCTGCACAAAGTAGGTCTGTTTTTGGAAGAAATTCGATTGATTGATATCATTATTAATTATACGACCCCGCGACGTTTAATCTGGACGAATTTTGTCGCAGGCTTAGCTAGAGGATTAGGACTAACCATTGGTACGGCCATTGTTCTAGCGTTTTTAGGTTCTCTTTTATCAAAGTTTTTGTCCATTCCTATTATTGGAGATTTCATAAGGGAAATTATTGCGTATGTACAATCTTATCGTCCATAAAGGTTTCAACTACGTCAAAAAGCCAGGACATAGCCGTGTCCTGACTTTTTCTATCCATTTTGCTCTACTTTATTTG
>ENA-UOTW01000076-UOTW01000076.1-synthetic-metagenome-genome-assembly--contig:-NODE-76-length-16742-cov-1.927309_pt1 | contig 16742 bp, 16 predicted proteins | sample MGYA00238141_ERZ746978 | MGnify/ENA primary metagenome ERZ746978 (study PRJEB28755, sample SAMN02352454) | synthetic metagenome | study: EMG produced TPA metagenomics assembly of the Artificial... | reverse complement strand
GGATTGAGCATCCTTTTTTTATGACCATCTCTGTGAGCTTTTGGATTCGTTTAATATAGGAAAAAAAGAATGAAAAGAGTATGTAAATATTACAGTGTGAATCCATAATAGGAATGCGTACCTTGAAGATTAAAGGTGCGCATTTTATATTTACATGCATATTTGTCTTTGGTGACCTAATAAAGAACAGATATTTATGCATAAAAAATGCATAAAAACCGAAAAAATGTATAAATGCTGGTTTTGAGCAGGTTATAAAGGCGAATATATGTGAATAGATGATTAGTTTTGATCGCACACTATACGGAGATTTTATTTGAAGTAAGCTGATAGGACAAGAATTATGGTTAGATACGCACTGTCTTTTTATGAAGTTTTAAAAAATATTATTAAATTTTACTTTCTTATTTTTATACATATGGTATTATAAATATAAGTTTTCAGTGTTTCGTAAATAATTGGATTACACACATCGTAGATCATCGGTGTTTCATACAGGAGGGTATTATTATGAGAAAATCTACAAAATCATTCGCAGCAATTGCCTTATCTACTTTATTATCTGTTTCTTTATTAACAGGCTGTGGTTCTGCTAGTCAGGACAGTGGAAATGCAGCTAACAAAAACACAGATCAAGCAACGGCTAAAACCTTAACGATGTTCACGTCAGCGGATTACTATCCGTATGAATTCCATGAAACAAAGGATGGCAATGACCAAATTGTAGGCATGGACATCGATATTGCTACTTATATTGCAAAGGAACTTGGTTATGAATTAAAAGTAGTGGATACAGATTTTAATGGTCTGGTTCCTGCTCTTCAATCAAAACGAGCAGACTTCGTAATGGCGGGGATGTCCACTTCACCTGAGCGTAAGAAGAATGTAGATTTCTCCAATAATTATTATGAAGCAAAAAATACATTAGTGAGCAAAAAAGACTCGCCTATAACCAAGCCAGAACAGCTATCAGGTAAACGGCTAGCCGCTCAAATTGGCTCTATGCAAGAAAAGGCCGCTCAAGTGATTGCGAAAGAGGTTAATGGGGTTGAGGTGGTTTCCTTAAATAAAATGGGAGAAATCATTCAAGAGGTGGTTACGGGTCGATCTGCGGCGGCAGTTGTAAAAAATACCATCGCCCAAGGCTTTCTGGAGAAAAACCCTGGTTTGCAATCAACGGTTATGACAACAAATAATACAGAAGGTTACGCAATTGCTTTCCCAAAAGGATCAGAACATGTGGAAAAGTTTAATGAAATCTTGAAAAAGATGGAAGAAAACGGTGAAATGGACAAACTGATTAAAAAGTGGCTGGGACAATAATCCCAGTCTGCTTTTTTTACGGGACAAGATGATGAAGCAGAGGTGAACATAAAACATGAATACAAGCATACCAATAGATTTTTCAGTGCTTACACCACATATACCCTACATGCTAGAGGGTATGGGAATTACCTTACAATTTACGGTTTTATCGGTTTTTTTCGGATTTATTCTGGGCACAATCCTAACCCTATGTAAAATATCCAATAGCAAATCTTTACAGATATTTGCTGCTTTTTATACAAGTATTTTTCGTGGTACACCATTGCTGGTTCAACTCTTATTGATTTATTATGCCATTCCGCAATTAACCGATTATCAGATTCCAGCTTTATTTGCTGGGGTTCTCGCTTTTAGCTTGAATTCCGCAGCCTATTTGTCAGAGACCATGCGCGCTGGAATTTTGGCTGTAGACAAGGGGCAGTGGGAAGCGGCTAAGGCATTAGGGGTTCCTTACTCTCGCATGATGAAGGATATTATTTTTCCTCAGGCGATTCGTAACATTTTACCTGCCATTATGAATGAATTTATTACCTTACTTAAGGACTCATCCTTAGTATCCGTTATTGGAGTGGCGGAAATCTTGCGCCGTGCAGATGTCGTCAAGGGTCAATTGTATATTTATTTTGAGCCTTTAGTGTTTGCAGGCTTACAGTACTATATTTTGGTTATGATTTTAACGCTACTGTCTACATGGCTAGAACGGAGGCTGCGTCGTAATGGTTAAAATTGAAAGTTTGCATAAAGCATACGGGAAACTGGAGGTTCTGAAAGGAATCAGTACCAGCATTAAAAAAGGGGATGTAGTTGCTATTATTGGACCATCTGGTTCGGGCAAATCTACATTTTTACGTTGCATGAATATGCTAGAGGAGCCTACAAAGGGACAAGTAATGATCAACGGGATGGATATTACCAATTCGAAGGGAAACATCCAAGAGATTCGGCAGAAGGTGGGAATGGTGTTTCAGCATTTTCATTTGTTCCCACATATGACGGTACTGCAAAACCTGACCTACGCACCAATCAAGGTAAAAAAATTAACGAAGGCGGTTGCGGAGAAAAAGGGAATGGAGCTTTTGGAACGCGTTGGGCTGGCTGATAAGGCAGGGGTCTATCCAAGTAGCTTATCAGGTGGGCAAAAGCAACGTGTTGCGATTGCGCGAGCCTTAGCAATGGAACCAGAGATTATGCTCTTTGATGAGCCCACGTCCGCTCTTGATCCAGAAATGGTCAAAGAGGTCTTAGAAGTTATGAAAAGCCTGGCGAACTCTGGTATGACAATGGCAATTGTTACACATGAGATGGGCTTTGCTCGTGAAGTGGCAGATCGTGTACTGTTTTTGGATGGCGGGTTGCTAATTGAGGATGCCTCCCCGCAGGAGTTTTTTACAAATCCAACAAGTGAACGTGCCCGTCAGTTTTTGGAAAAAGTATTATAAAAAGCCGAAGTAAAACGCCGAAATAAAAAGCAGTGTAAAAGACAGGTGTTGTCCCTATTGGACAGCACCTTTTTTCGTGTCGAAACTCAATTTTATTCATGCTTATCCATTGGTAATGTAGTATTCAAAGTAGTGATTTTTGATGTGACATTTTTAGTATTCCGATATATTGTCCGTATGCGTATGATTAGAAAACAAATAGAATGAAGGGGGAATAATAGTAGATATAGATGGAATTCTTCTGTATAAAGGAGGAAACATAGAGGGCTCTTATTTTAGCATATCGAGGACAAAGAGTACGAAATCGGAGTGTTTGAGATTCTACATAAATTCAATGGTTTTATACTAGGCTTACGTTTACTTCCCCTAGGAGCGACCGTACAATATAGAGTAGCTTCCTAAATGAGCTAAAACAATTTGATATGAAAAAAACTACTAAGAGGCACGTACTGGAGAAAGGAATGTAAGCACAATGATTGATTTTACTATACATATTTGCACAGGTGGAGACCTCGATATGCTGCCGCAGATGGAGAGAGAGGATTTATTAATCGGAGTGGACGGGGGAGCGATTGCTTTACTAGAAGGAGGGATGATCCCGCATATTGCCGTGGGGGATTTTGATACCATTCAGGAAGAGGGGCTTAGACTGCTTCAGGAGGCAGGTATTGCTATTAAAAAGTTCTCCGCCATGAAGAATGCCACTGACACGGAAATTGCCGTAGAGATCGCTATGGAGGCTGCACGAGAGCATTTGCGTGATTTGAGTGCTACACTAGATAGCGAGGATGGTGTCGTGCATTTATATCCAGATCATCGCTTCAAGATCATAATGTATGGGGCGGTAGGTAGTAGATTGGATCATTCGCTTGCCAATTTATCACTGTTAAAAAAAGCGCATCGTGAAGGTGTCTGGATGGAGATTGTTAATCGACAAAATCGTGTCATGCTGTTATCCGATCATTTTCCAAACGTCAATCTTCGCGGACACTCTGGTGAATTTCTGTCCTTAGTGCCAGCTTCGCAGGAGGTGACTGGCATTTATTTAACAGGCTTTGCTTATCCATTGACCGATGCGACTATTGCATTTGGCTCCTCTATTGGGATTAGTAATGAATGGGCAAGTGAATATGGCAAAATAGAACGTGCATCAGGGGATTTATTTGTGATCGCAGCCCGAGATTGTTAAATCTTTACACAGGCTTTGGATTCTTACCTGCTGCTATTGATTTTTCTAGAAAAACTAGCAACAAATGAACTTTGGACGCATATACATATCAGGTAGGCAGGTACTGTTCTTACGTGATGAAGTTTTTCTATTTTTCCCCGGCATACTGGACATATGTTTGACCCTCTTCGGAATATGTATGTAATAGCTTTATTACGGAATAAGCCTAAGGGGGGTGCGACCTGGTATGAGTTTTCGCTCGTTTCACGTGAAGCAGGGGATGGCAATCAAGCGCGTTCTCGGAGTCATTTTTGGAGTGGGTGGACTTATCCTCATTTTGAATACGATGCCCCTCTGGGTGTGGTATGCCATCTTGGGAACAGCACTCATAGCAACAGGCTGGTTTTTATTTCATCACAAGTAATTCCGGAGTAAGGAGGGGTCAAGATGCGTTTCTATACGATCAAGTTGCCGGAAATTCTAGGTGGTATGGTTCGCGCCATGATTGAAGCTTTCAATAAGAAAGCCAAGTAAACGCTGAGGATGTGGCTCAGATGAGAGGCGACATTCGATTGCCCATCAGCATTTTAAACAGGCATTCACCCTGTATTTTTTGGTAGGTGGATGCCTTGGTATTTATGATGATTCCCATCTTAGGGGATAATAATAGTAAATAAAAAAAGCACCCAAGAAAGGTGCTTTTTTTACATGTTACATGTAAGTGCAACGTTGTCGTATCTAGTCAAAGACCAGACAGACCCATTCTATGACGAACCAAACAAATTGATTCGCTTCTAGCTCAGCCTTTGCTGAGTTATACGCGAGTTACAAGACCAGATTTCAAAGCTCTAGTGCTTACATAAACGCGTTTTGGTTTCCCGTTAACAAGGATGCGCACTTTTTGAACGTTAACACCCCAAGTACGGCGGCTAGCACGCATAGAGTGAGAACGCGCATTACCAGCTTTCGCTGTTTTTCCAGTAACAAAACATTTACGTGACATTTACATCCACCTCCCTTGAAGCTATTAAACAAGCCCAATACGGGCATAAGAACAGCTTGATCCATAGTATCATAGCAAGCTGTCAATTGCAATACTTGACAGGACATTACCTGTGGCTATTTCGACAAATGAAAAAACCTTCAAATCGCACTTTACTTATAGTAGAATGGGGTGAAGTACAAGATATACCATTATACGGATTGGTCTTTTGTAAAAGGAGGAACCTGAAATGCCAGTTGAAATGAATACACCTCTTGGAAAAATTGATGTTAGTGAGGAAGTAATCGCTCGAATTGCTGGCGGGGCCGCCATGTAAGTATTTGGATTGGTGGGTATGGCTTCCCGTAAAGCATTAAAGGACGGAATTGCAGAACTTCTAAAAAAGGATAATTTGAGTAAAGGCGTTGTTGTTCGCAATGAGAATAACGATGTTAGCTTAGATTTGCATATTATTGTGAGCTATGGTACAAAGATTTCTGAAGTGGCTGGCAATGTGCAGAGCCGTGTGCGATATACACTCGAACAAACGCTAGGAGTCGAGGTATCGGCGATTAATATATATGTCCAAGGGGTCAGAACAGACCGTGAACTGTAAGGAGGAAAAGTAGTGGTACACAAGCGTCTTGATGGCGTGCAATTTAGTCAGATGGTTTATCTAGGCGCCAATAACCTGCATACGAACTACAAAATAGTAGATGCTTTAAACGTGTTCCCTGTTCCAGATGGCGATACTGGTACAAATATGAATCTTACGTTTACAGCTGGTGTAGAAGAGCTTTCCCGTAAAGAGTCTGCACACATCGGTAATTCAGCTCAGGCGTTGGCAAAAGGACTTTTAATGGGGGCCCGCGGAAACTCAGGTGTTATTTTGTCTCAATTATTCCGTGGATTTAGCAAGGTGGTGGCAGGTAAGGAAACCATCGATGCTCGCACGTTTGCAGATGCATTAAAAATGGGCGTGGATACAGCATATCAGGCGGTAATGAAACCAGTAGAGGGTACTGTTCTTACGGTAGCACGTGAAGCTGCTGAAATGGCTGTTAAAATCTCTCGCACGACGGATGACATCCTTACTGTGATGGACAAAACCTTTGAACAGGCAAAGCTTACTCTAAGCCAAACCCCTGAATATCTGCCTGTTTTAAAAGAGGTAGGCGTTGTTGACTCCGGTGGGCAAGGATTGGTTTACATCTACGAGGGCTTTGTTCGTTCCTTGCATGGTGAGAAGGCTGTTGAGCAAAAACAGATGCCTGGCAAAGCTACTACGTTACAGAATATGAGTGATCTGGTTGAAGAGAAGCATAGCGCTCAATCTCAATTAAAAACAGAAGACATTCTGTATGGATATTGCACGGAGTTCATGGTGTATTTGACTGGAAGTACAGAAGCGAATAAAAAGCCTTTTGCTGAAGCCACGTTCCGTGCGCTATTAGATACAATGGGAGATTCATTGCTGGTTGTATCTGATGAGGATGTCATCAAAGTACATATTCACGCTGAACACCCAGGAAATGTGCTTAACTATGCACAGCAATTCGGTTCACTGCATCGAATTAAAATTGATAATATGCGTGAACAGCATTCCAATATCCTGCGTGAAGAAACAGCTCACGTGACTTCTGAAGAAGTACAGGCTGAATCAGCATCTATAGCAATCAAAGATGAGCAAGAGCTCCCAGTACCTTATGGAATTATTGCGGTAGCAGCAGGAGACGGAATCGCGGAGATTTTCCAAAGCTTAGGAGTACAAGTAGTGGTTCAAGGTGGACAAACCATGAATCCAAGTACCGAAGACTTCGTAAAGGCTATTGAAGAGCTTCACGCTGAAAAAATGATTATCCTACCAAATAATAAAAACATCATCATGGCTGCACAACAGGCGGCTGTATTGGCAAGTGTACCTGTTGCTGTTGTACCGACGAAGAGTGTGCCACAAGGGATGGCAGCGTTGGTAGCATTTAATGGCGGAGAAGAATTAGAGAGCAATAAAGAAATGATGACAAAAGCGCTGGAGCAGGTAAAAACAGGGCTGGTTACGCATGCAGTTCGAGATACCAAAATGGGGGATGTCGAAATTGCAGAGGGTGACTTTATTGGAATCAACGAAGGAACCATCATTACAGCACAAGCAGATATGATGGACAGTGCTATGGAGCTTTTGAAAAACATGGTAGATGAAGAGACAGGGCTGGTTACAATTATCTATGGTGAAGGTGCTTCCGAAGAGCAGGGGGCCCTACTAGAGGAAATGCTAGCGGATTTATTTGAGGATGTGGAAGTTGAGATCCTTTCTGGTAGACAACCACTTTATCCTTTCATTTTTGCTGTCGAGTAGGAGAGGAGTAATGTTACGTTGTCACCTATTGTAATTGTTACGGATAGTGCGTCAGATATTGATCCAGCTCTGATTACAGAGCTAGGTATTGAGATCGTTCCTTTGAAGGTGAGCTTTGGTGCTGAAACCTTTCTGGATGGAATCACTATACGCTCTGCTGAGTTTTTTGAGCGTTTACGTTCGTCCGACGTATTTCCAAGAACATCTCAGCCATCACCAGTAGAGTTCTCTCAAAAATTCCAAGAAATTAGTGAGAAGCATGGTGCGGATGTTTGCATCATTGCTATTTTGTTGTCCAGTCAGTTATCGGGTACGTACCAATCCGCTGTTATTGGCAAGGGAATGCTCGAACAAGACCTAGACTTGACGATTATTGACTCGAAGAAGGGTGCTATGTTTGAGGGACTCCTTGTTGTTGAAGCAGCTAAAATGGCGCGTGCAGGATGCTCTAAACAACAAATTCTGGATGAAGTGGACCGGATGATTCAGCAAATGCAGAATTTCTTTATCATCGACACTTTGGAGTTTTTACAAAAAGGCGGTCGAATCGGTCGCGCTTCCGCATTTATTGGTTCGCTTTTAAACATTAAGCCGATCCTGTCGCTAGATGCAAATGGTGCTGTGTATGCCTTTGACAAGGTACGCGGCAATAAAAAAGCAGTGGCTAGGATGCTGAATGAACTAAAATCCTATGCTGCCGATGCAAGAGTAAAGGTAGCCATTCTGCATGCAAATGCGTTAGAAGAAGCAAAGTCGTTAAAAGAGCGGGTCGCTCAGGAATTCCAGGTAATTGAAACCTATATATCCGAAATTGGTCCTGTTATCGGAGCACATATTGGACCAGGCGGAATTGCCTGCGCAATGGTAAAAGAGTAGGAATAACACAACATTTTATTGTGAATAAAGGTTCACGAAAAACCAAGAGAATAAGGGACACCTTGCTTGAATCGTGCAAATAGCGATTAGGTAAGGTGTTTTTGTTTTGCATTCGTACAAATAAGAGGGTGGGGTTGATATCCAGCAGATGAGCATATGATGAAAGCATTATAAACGAAACATTTTGGCACACGTCCTATAATTATTCATAAGATAAAGATAAAAAATAGTTAGACTCCAAATGGAATGGAGGTCCTTATGAAAAAAACAACACGATTAAAGCAGCTCATTCGTTCTGAAGAAATTGAATTTTTAATGGAAGCTCATAACGGATTATCAGGCAAAATTGCAGAGAATTGTGGCTTTAAAGGAATTTGGGCTAGTGGTTTGACCATTTCGGCTTCGCTGGGTGTGAGGGACAACAATGAGGCGTCCTGGACCCAAGTGCTAGATGTATTAGAGTTTATGAGTGATGCTACTTCTGTACCAATTTTGCTAGATGGCGATACGGGTTATGGAAACTTCAATAATGCAAGGAGATTGGTAAAAAAATTAGAGCAAAGGAGCATAGCGGGTGTATGCATTGAAGATAAGCTTTTTCCAAAAACCAATTCGTTTATCAAAAGTGAAATGCAACCGCTTGCCAATATTGATGAGTTCTGTGGAAAGATTAAAGCGATGAAGGATAGTCAAACAGATGAGGATTTTGTTGTTGTGGCAAGAGTAGAGGCATTCATTGCAGGGTGGGGGCTAGAAGAATCCTTACAAAGAGCTGAAGCTTATCGACAAGCGGGAGCGGATGCTATTCTGATCCACAGTAAAAGATCCGATGTCACAGAAATTGATGCTTTCATGAAAGAATGGGCGTTTAGACATCCTATTGTGATCGTACCGACTAAATATTACAAAACGCCGGTGGACAAATTTGAAGAATTGGGTGTGAGTATGGTCATCTGGGCGAATCACAATCTGAGATCTTCAATTGTTGCTATGCAACAAACCTCGAAACAAATTTTTGAACAGAAAAGCCTCATTCAGGTGGAAGAGAATTTGGCAACGTTAGACGATGTGTTCCATCTACAGAATGCGGATGAATTAAAGGAAGCGGAAAAGAAATATCTCCCTGCAAACGGACTTAAATCCTAGATGTAAAAAAGGATGATTAATGGTGCTAAATACGAATCTGTTTGTTAATGAATTGAGAAAGCGGGGATTCCAATTTTACTGTGGAGTTCCTTGTTCGTTTCTAAAGGATTTTATCAACTATGTCAAAAATGAATGTACGTATGTGGGGGCTACCAATGAAGGCGAAGCTATAGCTATCTCATCTGGAGTAGCGTTAGGAGGAGAAAAGGCAGTTGTTTTTATGCAAAATTCCGGTCTGACCAATGCTGTTTCCCCATTAGTATCACTCAACCATCCTTTTCGTCTTCCAGTTCTTGGATTTGTCAGTTTGAGAGGAGAAGAAGGGATTCAAGATGAGCCACAGCATGAATTAATGGGCAAAATAACGACACAGCTCCTTGATTTAATGCAAGTAAAATGGGAATTTTTATCAGTCGATATAGAAGAAGCGAAGGAGCAGATTAACCGAGCTAATGAATATGTGGAAGCGAATCAGTCTTTTTTCTTTGTTGTCAGAAAGAAAACCTTTGAAAAGGTTAAGCTGTTCAATCAAGAGCCTTCTGGGAAAGGCAATCTATATAAAAAGCAAAAAAATAAACAGGATGCTGTTCCAAAACGTTCAGAAGCGTTGGAGGTTATTAACGCACTAAAAGATAGTCAAACAATTCAGCTTGCCACAACTGGAAAAACGGGACGGGAACTGTATGAAATTGAGGATGCTAACAATAATTTATACATGGTTGGCTCTATGGGATGCATTAGCTCTCTAGGACTCGGTCTAGCCCTAACCAAAAAGGATAAAGAGATTGTTGTCATTGACGGGGACGGTTCCATGCTGATGCGTATGGGGAGTCTGGCTACAAACGGGTACTATGCTCCAGACAATATGCTCCATATTCTACTCGACAATCATGCCCACGATTCTACGGGTGGACAAAGCACCGTATCACATACGATTGATTTTGTAGAAATTGCTTCCGCCTGCGGGTATCTGACATCCACCTACATTCACAGCTTGAAGGAATTGGAAGCCTCCATTCGAGAATGGAAACAAACGAAAGGACTTACTTTTCTCTATTTGAGAATTGCCAAAGGTTCCTTGGAGCAGCTTGGTCGCCCTAAAATAAAGCCTTATGAAGTAAAAGAGAGGCTGCAGGCGTTTGCAAGTAGCAATGTATCCCGTTTTGGAAAGGGGGATATCTGATGCAGATCGTGAAGAGAAATATTTTATTGAATCCCGGTCCCGCCACAACAACGGATAGTGTGAAATACGCCCAAGTAGTTCCTGATATTTGTCCTCGTGAAACAGAATTTGGTGACCTATTGGAATATGTATCTACAGAGCTTACCCAGTTGGTTGCTGATACGAAGGATTACACGACGGTCTTGTTTGGCGGTTCCGGTACAGCAGCTGTAGAAGCTATTATTAGTTCTGTTGTGCGCGATGATACTGTACTTGTCATTAACAATGGTGCGTACGGAAAACGCATATGTGAAATTGCCAAAGCCTACAATCTGCCCCTCCTCGAATTCACTAGTCCTCACGATGATGGAATCGATTTAGTTGCACTAGAAAACACGATCAAAAAATCCTGCCAAAAAATCTCCCACCTAGCCGTAGTTCACAACGAAACGTCTACTGGTCTTTTAAACAATCTTGAAGCGATTGGAGCCATTTGCGAAAAATATCATATTGATATGATTGTGGATGCAATGAGCTCATATGCGGCCGTTCCCATTCAAATGGACAAAATGAATATCAGTTTTTTGGCTGCAAGCTCTAATAAAAATCTACAGGGTTTTGCAGGTGTCGCATTTGTCGTTGCCAATCGAAAGAAATTGGAACGTATCCGGGACAATAAGCCCAAAAATTATTACCTACACCTCTATGAACAATATCAGTTTTTTTGTGAGTCCCGTCAAATGCGTTTTACTCCTCCTGTCCAGACCTTCTATGCACTAAAGCAAGCGATCGACGAATTGAAAGAAGAGGGGGTAGAGAGAAGATACCAAAGATATGTGAAATCGTGGGAAACATTAATCAAAGGCATGGATAGGCTTCATTTGAATTATATTATTCCAAAGGAGCATCATTCCAAAATCATTACTTCCATCGTTGAGCCTGATTGTAGCGGATACAATTTCAATGAAATGCACGATTATTTGTACGATCAAGGCTTTACCATTTATCCTGGGAAATTTGCAGATTCAAAAACATTTAGGGTGGCAAATATTGGGGATATTACCTATAAGGATATTGAGGATTTTTTGAGTATCCTAGAAAGTTATTTACAAGCCATTGGTTATCCTTTTGCAAAGGAAGATGCCTAATGAGAGCAAGAAATAAATGGTCAAAATATTTATTTTTAAAACGGTCAAAAAGTTTAGCACCGTACTTGCCGGAAACACAACGGATGTCAAAAAGCGCCTTTTGGGATTTGATTAATCGGTATGGAAAGGTGATTCTAAAGCCTGTCAGGGGAAGGGGAGGGGCGGGCGTCATTCAAGTATCTTCACTAGGGGATCGTAAATTTAATATACACAGTGAAAATAAAAGGAAGACCATAAAAGGGAAAAAACGGACTTATCACTACATCAAAAAAAAGATAAGATCGACTGCTTATATGATTCAACGGCGAATTTCCCTTGCTACAATCCATAAACGTCCTTTTGATATGCGGATCATTGTACAGCGCAGAAGATATTCTGATTCGTGGAAAGTTACTGCCAGAGCAGCTAAAGTAGCTGGCAAAGGTTATTTCGTCACCAATAATACTAGGAGTAAAGGAAAGATGCTGCACGTTCAAAGGGCACTTCAAAAATCATCACTTAAAAATCATTCGAATCAACTTCTCCTCTCTAATGTTAAACAGGTGGCTTTAATGTCCGCAAAAAGGCTAAGAGTAGCATTTCCATCGCATCGTACCTATGGAATGGATATAGGATTGGATAAGAAGGGGAAGGTATGGATTATTGAAACAAATCATTATCCAGCTATTTCTCACTTCCGCAAGCTGGGTGATAAAGCTATGGTGTATCGAATTTTGGCATATCAAAAGGGTAGATAAGTAGGGACTTTGGAAGTAAAGGATCGGTTTTTCAATGGATCATAGTAGAATAGTAAGGTTCTTGTAACGTAAACGTGGCAATCTTTTATGAATGAATGGTTGTCACGTTGGTTACCTATTTTGCTGGGATATTAAAGTATGCTAAGACAAGCTGACGTAGCAGGTGCGCCCATGGAATCCTATTCATTTTTAATGTTCGGGATATTTCGTTATTGTTTTTTCCTTTTATATGAGAATCTCTATTCCCTTTTTGGCAAACCATACATATACAGGCTACAACAGCAAACTGGAACGCAGAGGTTCACATTGAATAAAAAGGTGAGGTCATGTCATTCTTCCAACGATATTGGACAACCAGACAGGGACAGAAGGCAGGGGGAAGCCAGACTTCAGATTCTGCCTGTATTGACTCTTCGATGTATAGCAATTTGAATCAATTAGAGAAGAAATTCTCTGGAATTCCGGATTTGACTATGCGTGAGCTTCCTTTAAAAACAGGAGAGAAGGCACTATTGGTTTATTTAGATGGTTTGATTGACAAAACCATTGTGAATCGAGATATTGTTCATCCCTTGTTGGTTGCTGAAACCGTATATCCTGAACAAATGGAATCTGTATTATTTGTAGGCAAAATCAAACAAATTAATTTATGGGCTGAGATTGAGGAGTCCTTGTTTCATGGTTGCTGCATTATATTTATGGATGGGTTTCCTCAGGCTTTTCTTATAGAGGCTCAAGGCTGGCCCCAGCGTGCTATTCAGGAGCCGCAGATTGAATCAGCGATTAAAAGTGCTCATCAGGGATTTATCGAGACAGCGAATGCCAATATTTCTATGATTCGGCGCTACATTCCTAGCAGGGAGCTGAAGGTTAAGGAACATACCATTGGAGAACGCGGTGGAGCAAAAGTATCACTCTTGTATTTGGAGGATGTGACGAATCCTCAGATTTTGGACGAGCTTGAAAAAAGATTAGAGTCGCTTACAGTCGATATTATTTTAAATACAGGAGAACTAGAAGGATATTTGGAGGATCGAGCATTTACTCCTTTTCCTCAATTCTCTATGACAGAGCGTCCAGATACAGCAGCTTCCCATATTCTGCAAGGTAGAGTCGTCATCATCATGGATCGGTCACCGGGAGTGTTAGTGGCTCCCATGACCTTTTTTTCATATTTTCAAACCGTAGATGATTATAGTGTTCGATGGTTTGCTGCTTCTTTTATTCGCCTGTTGCGTTTTGTTGCTTTTTTTATCGCAATTTTGGCTCCTGCGATCTATATTGCTTCTGTATCGTTTCATTATGAATTGATACCGCTTCCCTTGCTTTTGACGATTGGAGAATCGCGTGAAAGAGTGCCGCTCCCGCCAATTCTTGAGGCATTTATTATGGAAATGGTATTGGAAATGCTCCGTGAGGCTGGATTACGATTGCCAGCTCCTATTGGACAAACCATTGGTATTGTAGGCGGTATCGTTATAGGGCAAGCGGCAGTATCAGCTGGGTTGGTCAGTAATATCATGGTGATTGTAGTTGCTTTGACAGCGATTGCTTCCTTTATCATTCCGAATTTGGAGATGTCGGCTGGAGTTCGTATGATTCGGTTTCCTATGATGGTGGCTGCTTCTTTATTTGGGATGGTGGGTATCATTTGGGGGCTTATGCTCGTTATTCTGCATCTGCTCTCACTGGAATCGTTAGGTACACCATATGGTGCTTCCTTTTCACCCTTGCATTTTTCCGAACTAAAAGATACCTTCATTCGTTTACCAGTGTGGATGATGAAGAAACGGCCAATCGAGCTTAAACCAAAGCAGGTTGATCGACAGGGAGACAATGGCAGAGGGAATGGTGAACATCATGAGAAAATTGAGTGATCGGAAAATTTCTCTCCTGCAATTTATTTTAACAATCAGTGGGATTGAGGTAGGTACTAGCATCTTGAATCTACCAGCAGATTTGGCTCGTGTAACTGGCACTGATGGCTGGATTTCTATTATTATCGGATACTTGTGTACGATGATTATCAGTCTTTGCATCATCGGGATTATGTCTAAGCATCCAAATAAAACGATGCTCGATGTGTTGATTTACTATGTAGGCTCCTTTTTGGGGAAATCAATCATGGTGGTCTGGATTCTCTATTCCTTGCTTGGGGCTATCACGATCTTTTATACGAGCATCTATATTATAAAAGAATGGGTATTGCCTAATACAATGACATTTCTGATAGTTGCTCTCTTTCTCCTTTGTACTTACATTGGTCTAAGAGGAGGCATTCGCCTAATTTGCCGATATCAGGTGTTCGTATTTTTCTTTACTTTGTGGATGCCTTTAATTTTGCTGTTCTCATTAAAGGATGGTCATCTTACTTTCTTGCTCCCAGTGTTTAAAGAGGGCTGGATGCCTATCTTACATGGAGTGAAAACAACGGTATTAGCGTTCTTAGGCTTTGAATGGATCTTTTTGTTTTATCCTTATTTGGAGAATAAAAAGCAAGCAGTCAAAGGGGTCATCATTGCAAATACAATTACGCTGCTTGTCTATTTGCAAATTACGTTTAGCTGCTTTACCTTTTTTAGCCCAGATGAAATTACAAAATTTATTTGGCCTACGCTCACCTTGGTCAAGCCGGTTCGGTTTTCTTTTCTCGAGCGTTTTGAGATCGTTTATCTTTCCTTCTATATCTTTATTTTTTCCACGTCTGTCATCCCTTACTTGTTTTTCGCGATGGAGAATATTTCGCAACTGTTTCATAAAACGGATTGGCAGATGCCTTACACTATCTTACTTATCTATGCGCTTAGCTACCTGTTTTATCAGCCATCGTATACAGGTATTACGTTTTGGAAGAATTCGTGGGAATGGATGGGCTATTACACGGTATTTGCGTTTCCAGTACTCTTTTTATTGTATACCATGCTGGTTAGCCGATGGAGGGGGGCGACAGTTAAATGAAAAAGCGGGGTAAAAGTAAAGTGTCACAGCTACTGAGCTGCATGGGTGCATGTGCCTGTTTGTTCGGCTTAAGCGGCTGTGGAGATCAGGTTCTTGTGGAGGATATTAATTTAGCGCTGATTTATGCCATGGATCGGACCTCTGACAACCAAATACTAGTCTATGAAATGAGTCCGATCTTTGATAAAGATGCAAAAAAGAAATATGCTGTCTATGGAGCAAAGGCACACACTGTTCGCCAAGCGAAGGACGTGTTCAACAGTGTGGCTCAAGGACAGGTAGTTGTAGGAAAAGTACAGGGTCTGCTGTTCGGGGAGGCAATGTTAAAGGAGGGAATTGTTGCTGATCTGGATGTATCCTTTCGTGATGCTAAAAATGTGGCGAATATGGTGATGGCAGGAGTTAAAGGCTCCATGTCTGATCTTGTAAATAGTAATTTCCCGGATAAATCCATCCTGCCTCGCTATATTACAGATTCTCTTCAAAATAGTGCCAAGCTTAATCAAGGGCTAGAAACTACTCTTCAAAAATTTCATACATTGCTATATGACAAGGGAATCACTCCGGCTATCGCGGAGGTAAAAAAAGATAAGAATGGGATTGTCGTATTGGGAGCGGCTCTCTTAGACAAAGAAGGAAGACAGCATTTGTCCTTGAATCGTCGAGAGAATTTGTATCTGCTAATGCTACAGCGGAAAGCCAAAATTCCGATCTCTTATACCATAGCAGTTCCAACAGCTTCGTTTTCGCAAGGTCAGTCATCAGGTAAAGCGAAAAAGGAAGGCTTTGTGACAGTGAATATTCAACGATTAAAGCCAAAGATAGAAACCTCCTATCAGGATAATCAATTTGTTTTTACGGTTCATCTGGAAATGGACGTCCGAGTTATTGAACGAACCTTACCGATTGATTTGGAAAAAGAAAAGGATAAGCTGGCACATTTTATAGGAAATAAAATGAAAGCTGAAATGGAGACGCTCATAAAAAAGGTACAACAAAAAAAATTGGACCCATTCGGGTTTGGATGGTATGCAAGAGCGTATCAGTATCCGCATTGGAAGAAAATTCAAGATCAGTGGCCTGCTCAATTTTCGAAAGCACGGGTGAATATCCTGCCGACTATCAATATAGAAAGTCGAGGAGTAATCGAATAGATTGAGTAACATGTGTTTTTAGAAGTAGCCGATTTCCCTAACCTACGATACAATAAGGTGTACGAGACTTTTGGGAGAGCGAGGGCTGCTCAAATGAAATTTAAAAGCGTTTTCGATATTATTGGACCCGTGATGGTTGGGCCATCCAGTTCACATACAGCAGGAGCTGCTCGAATTGGACGCGTTGCTCGCACTTTATTTGGGAGACAACCAAAGAAGGCGGAAATCACGTTCTATGGTTCTTTTGCAAAAACCTATCAGGGTCATGGTTCAGATGTAGCGACTGTGGC
>ENA-UOTW01000075-UOTW01000075.1-synthetic-metagenome-genome-assembly--contig:-NODE-75-length-16774-cov-37.902028_pt1 | contig 16774 bp, 14 predicted proteins | sample MGYA00238141_ERZ746978 | MGnify/ENA primary metagenome ERZ746978 (study PRJEB28755, sample SAMN02352454) | synthetic metagenome | study: EMG produced TPA metagenomics assembly of the Artificial... | reverse complement strand
GAATTCACAAATACCCCCTACGGTGTGCATTACGACATGGTGAAGGTGACGGATATGCGGCGTATTCACCGCGTATGTTACAGATTCAAGCGGGCGATATTGCCATGTCTTTAGGTCTTTTTTCGTTTGTGATTGGTTTGCATTCGTTTAGTCGACAGCAATATCGTCAGATGTTGTGGGCGATTATTGCGACGTTATTCGGGATACTTGGTAGTGTGTTATCGACGGCTCGGGGTGGCTGGATTGGGTTACCGCTGCTGTTATGTTTTGCGTTGTTTGCTTATCGTCAGTATTTATCGAAAAAAATTCTCTTTTTTGTGAGTTTGTTTTTTGTGTTTCTGTTGGCAGCTGTTGCATTCGCCCCTAAAACAAAATTGATTTCTCGTGTGACAGAAGCATACACCGAAACACAACAATATTTTGACGCACAAGTAGAACAATCGACCTCGATTGGCGCGCGTTTTGCGTTATGGAAAAGTGCATTGCTTATGGCAAAAGAAAAACCACTATTAGGTTGGGGAAATGCGGGAGCGATGGAGAAACGTCAAGTGCAGCAACAAGAAGGGGTGATAAGTGAATATGCCGCCAATTTTACCCATGCACACAATCAATATTTGGATAACCTGTCAAAATATGGTCTTGTAGGGTTAGTTGCATTACTGGCGATTTTTAGTGTGCCATTTTGTTATTTTTATCGAAAACGACATGCCATAAAGGGTGAGGAAAAATTATTGGCAACATTAGGTATGCTTCATATTATTTCAGTGATGTGTTATTCCTTAACTCAAGCCTTTTTAAACCATAATTCCGGTAATATTTTTTATTTCTTATCGGTTTTTATTTTCTATGGCTGTTTAAAACACAGTGAAAAGGAATAACACATAATATGATTTGTCTGCTCAATAAAAGAGCACCAGTGCCCACACAACAACCACATTGACCATGGCAATAAAAACGGAAGCGGAGCCGAAATCTTTAGCGCGCCCAGAGAGTTCATTATGGTCCAAGCTGATGCGATCAACGACCGCTTCAATCGCACCATTAATCAGTTCAAAGGCAAGAACTAACAAAAGAGAGCCAAGCATTAAGGCAATTTCAATCCCATTTTCACCGAGCCAAAAGGCTAAAGGCACCAAAAAAAGGGCGGCGAGCAGTTCATGGCGAAACGCAGTTTCAAATTTAACCGCACTTTTTAACCCTTTGAGTGAATAACCAGTGGCTTTAATTAGATGAGTAAGTCCTGTTGTTTTATACATTTTTATTATCCTTAATGGCTGAATTACAGTCGTTTTGCTTCAATGACATCGTCGAGTTTTGAAAGACGAGCTAGAATTTTACTCAAAATTTGAACATTATTCAGCTCAATTTCCATATCAATTGTCGCTAATTGTTTTTTAGTATCAGTACGACTCGATACGCCTAAGACACTAATTTTATCGTTGGCTAAAACCGTCGTGATATCACGTAATAAGCCACTGCGATCACTGGCGATAATACGGATACTGATTTTAAATCCACTGGCATAGTTATCACCCCAAATGGACTCTACCACTCGTTCGGGATGGGCTTGTTGTAGTTCGAGGAATTGTTCGCAATCACTACGGTGAATGGAAATCCCCCGTCCCATTGTGATATAACCCATAATATGATCGCCCGGAATCGGTTGACAACAACGGGCAATGTGATGCATTAAATTCCCGACGCCCTCTACGATCACATAACCCCGAGGCTTTTCTTTTTGTTGATTATTCGCCGCACTTTTATTTGCTACATGACGTAAGATTTCTTCATCGACTTCTTGAGCCGTCGTTTTAATTAACTTGTTTTGTAAGAAGTTGATGAGGTGATTGAGGCGAATATCACCGCCACCGATACCCGCGTATAAATCCTCTAAATTTTTTAGGTTGTAACGCGCTAAGGCGTGTGGTTCGATTTGTTTTAAGCCGATATTTAAGCGTGTAAGTTCATTTTCCAGCATTTCTTTACCTGCTGGAATATTTTTCTCACGATCTTGTTTTTTAAACCAAGCATGGATTTTAGCCCGTGCTTTGGCGGTATGTGTAAAGCCTAAGTTAGGATTTAACCAGTCGCGACTTGGGTTGGCATTTTTCTGTGTAATGATGTCAATTTGATCACCCATTTGTAGCTGATAGGTGAACGGAACAATACGACCACTGACTTTGGCACCAATACAGCGATGACCAATTTCGCTATGAATGGCATAGGCAAAATCTAATGGGGTGGAGCCTGTCGGTAAATCGATAACCTCACCTTTGGGGGTAAACACATAAACGCGATCGTCAAAGACCTGACTACGCATTTCTGCCATAATTTCGCCCGAGTCCGTAATATCATCTTGCCAAGCAAGCAATTTGCGTAACCAAGTGATTTTTTCTTCATAGCCAGAACGACCGCCAGTCGCGCCTTCTTTATATTTCCAGTGGGCGGCTACCCCAAGCTCAGCATCATCATGCATTTGTTGAGTGCGAATTTGCACTTCCACCGGTTTACCGCCTTTGCCGAGGACAACAGTATGGATAGATTGGTAACCATTGGGTTTCGGGTTCGCCACGTAATCATCAAATTCTTTCGGAATATGTTTGAAGTGGGTATGCACAATGCCAAGTGCGGTATAACAATCTTGCAATTTAGGGACGATAATTCGCACTGCACGAACATCGTAGAGATCGCTAAATTCAAGATGTTTTTTCTGCATTTTGCGCCAAATGCTATAGATGTGTTTCGGACGACCATACACTTCCACTTTATCAATGTTATGGCGTAAATAGTCGCTTACTTCGGAGACAAAATCTGCAATGTATTGTTCTCGATCAAGGCGTCTTTCTTTCAATAAGTTGGCAATGCTACGATATTGCTCAGGGTGGAGATAACGGAAACAGTAATCTTCTAACTCCCATTTTAGTTGCCCGATACCTAAACGATTTGCCAGTGGGGCATAAATATTGGCACATTCTTTGGCGGCTAGGACTTTATCTTCTTCAGAGCAGGTTTGTTCGGCATCCCTTAAAAAAGTAATGCGTTCTGCCAGTTTGATAATCACACAACGGAAATCATCTACCATCGCGAGTAACATGCGGCGGATATTATCTACTTGTGCGTTATTGGCGGATTGGCTGGCATTTAATTGGCGAATGTTATCCATTTCCATCACGCCTTTTGCCAATTTATAGATATTTGCCCCAAAATCTTCGTTAATTTGGCTAAGTTCGACAAGCTTGTGATGAATCGTCGGATAGAGCATTGCCGTGAGTAAGCTATCTGCATCCATATTCAGACTGTGTAGAATTTCGACCATTTCTACGCCAGAGTGCAATGAGCAAGAAGAGGCGTCGTGGTGTTGCGGTATATACTTTTGCGAGTAATACCAAGCGTTGACCAGATTTTCTCGTACTTCTGGTGAAACCTCTAAACTGGCACACCAAGTTTCAATAACAAAATCTTTTGGATTGAGTAAGTGTGATCCTCGCACTGCAACCATAATCTATCCTATTCTTTTTCAAATAAACTGATGGATTCTAAATGTCCTGTATTGGGGAACATATCGATCATTGCGACTTTTTTAAGTCGGTAGTTAAATTGTAATAAAATCGCTGTATCACGTACTAATGTAGCAGGATTGCAGGAAACATATAAGATTTTTTCTGCGCCCAATTCACATAAGGCATGTAAGGCAAATGCTGCGCCTGTACGTGGAGGGTCCAGTAAAATTTTATTAAAATGTTGGCTCGCCCAATGTTGTTGCACAAAAGGTTGATCTAAATTCGCCTGATAGAATTGGACATTATCACATTGATTTTGTTCCGCATTTCGTTTTGCTTTCTCCACCATTTCTGCTACGCCTTCAATGCCCACAACCTGATTGACCTGACGACTGATTGGGAGGGTGAAGTTTCCCATACCACAAAACAAATCTAATACGTTATCGTTCGATGTGAGTTCCAACCACTCAAGAGCGGTATCAATCATTTTCTGGTTTACAACAGCATTCACTTGGATAAAGTCACGGATATCAAACTGTAATTTGGTGCCATCGCGTAGAATGTAGTAAGGTGCCTCGCCATGTAGTTGAGTGATCTGTTGATCATCTTGTACAAACAACATTAAGTTTTCTTGTTGCGCAAAATGGGTTAATAAAGTGCGGTCAGTTTGCGCTAAATTTCCTGTATGGCGTAATAACATCGCAATTCCATTATCCACATGCACTAACTCCACATGCCCTAAGTTTTTAGGCAGGGACCATGTTGAAAACAACAAATGTAGTTTAGGTAAGAGTTGACTTAAGGGGATTTCAAGCACATCACAATGCTGCAGATTCACGATTTGTTGAGTATTTCTCTGACGCAAACCCATCGCAAGTTGTTTGCTTTTGGGATGAAACCGCACGCTTAAACGTACACGACGGCGATAATGCCAAGGCGCTGCGACGATCATGGGCATGAAGGTCGCTTGAGGTTGTAATTGTTGTAACCGTTGGAATAAGGCTTGTTGTTTAGTATGACGTTGCATGTCAATTGGAATATGTTGACTTTGGCAACCACCGCACTGGGCATAGTAAGCACATTTTGCTGACTGGCGATCTGGATGTGGCGTGAGAATTTTGCAGCTGATTCCATGACCATAGTGGCGTTTTTCATCGACAATGCGCACTTCCACTTTTTCTTGTGGTAGTGCATTTTCAATGAACCAAGTTTTGCCTTGTACTTTGGCTACACCACGTCCTTGATAATCAAGATCAAGAATTTCCGCAACGAATGTTGTGGTGCGTGGGGCGGATTGATGAGGGGTATAGTGTAATACCATAGTTTATTTTTGATACAACATATATTGAGTAAATAATTCTCGGCTTTTTAAGGGCTTATTCCCTAAATACTGTTTAAGCGCGATGCGAGTGAAACGTTTAGCCGCTTGTAAGGTGGCGCTGTCATGAAATTGTCTTGCCTCAAAAGCCAGTAATTCACGACCATAAAAAGTTAAATTATCCTTAATGAGCGATGCAATAAAGCCTTTTTCTTCACGATAACGATAAGTCATATTTTCATCAACCAGCTCGCCTGAGCCAGCACAATGGCAAAAATCGACGCCGTAGCCTAAAGTTTGTAATAATTGAAATTCAAAGTGACGCAGACTAGGCTCAATTAGATGTTCTGCGCTTGCCAAGCCAGTTAGGCAACGTAAATAGTCTTGGAATAGATGGGGATAACCAGTTTCGGGTTCAAGGACGCGACAGAGCAATTCATTAACATAGAATCCGCTATAAAGTGCGGTCTGTTGTAACGGTAATGCAATGGCAGCAGGCTCTACTTTCGTCAATGTTTTCAATTCACTGCGCCCGCTCCAACGCAATAGCAAAGGGGTAAAAGGCTGTAAGATGCCTTTTAATGCGGAACGTTTTGCTCGCGCACCTTTGGCAAGTACGGTTAGACGCCCTGTTTCTTCGGTGAATAACTCAACTAATAAGCTTGTTTCACTATAGGCTTTGCGATGTAAGACAAAACCCCGTTGCCAATTTTCGATAACTTGCCTCAACTTTTGCTAACTAAATCGCCTGTTATTTTAGCAGATTTTCACTGGATATTTGGGGATTTCTGTTTTTTCTTGCTTAAAATGAAAACAAAATAGCCCATACTTTTGTTTAACCAAGCGCTTGCCTTTCTGTTATGATAGGAATATGACAAATCGCGTAAGATAAAATAATCATTGCAGTTATGAGAATACCTCGAATTTACCACCCAGTCCTATTACAAGGCGTGAAACATTGTGAATTAAGTGAAGATGCGGCTAACCATGTTGGACGTGTGTTACGTATGCAAGCCGGGGATAAACTCGTGCTTTTCGATGGCTCAAATCATGTGTATGACGCACAGATTACGCAGATCAGCAAAAAACAGGTTGAAGTAAATATTTTGCAACGCCAATGGGATGATCGAGAAAGCCCATTAAAAATTCACCTTGGGCAAGTGATTTCACGAGGAGAAAGAATGGAATTCACCATTCAGAAATCCGTTGAATTGGGGGTACATGTGATTACACCTCTTTGGTCAGAGCGTTGTGGGGTGAAGTTAGATGCAGATCGTCTGGAGAAAAAAATCCAGCAATGGCAGAAAATTGCCATTGCCGCCTGTGAACAATGTGGGCGTAATGTGGTGCCAGAAATACGTCCAATGATGAAATTACAAGATTGGTGTGCAGAAAAAGATGGGGCATTGAAGTTGAATTTACATCCAAGGGCCCAATATTCAATACGTACCCTACCTGACATCCCAGCAGCAGGGGTACGTTTATTAATTGGTTCTGAAGGGGGCTTATCCGCACAAGAGATTGCCCAAACAGAACAACAAGATTTTATTGAAGTATTATTAGGAAAGCGTGTATTGCGTACGGAAACAGCTTCGTTAGCTGCAATTACCGCATTGCAGATCTGTTTCGGTGATTTAGGTTGAGGAAGAGATATGATGGAATTACAAGATCATTTTTTAATTGCGATGCCTCAAATGGAAGATGATTATTTTGCCCATTCTGTGGTTTATATTTGTGAGCACAACGATCAAGGCACAATGGGATTGGTGTTGAATCAACCCACGGATTTAAGTATTGCAGAATTGTGCGCCAAAATGAATTTTATGATGAAAACGGACCGCACTTATGGCAATGATTTAGTGTTAGCCGGCGGACCGGTGAATATTGAGCGAGGCTTTATTTTACATACTAAAACAGCACAAACATTTAAACATAGCTACAAAGTGACTGATCAGCTCAGTTTGACAACTTCGGCAGATATTATTGATACGTTTGGCACGGCACAAGCACCTGAGAAATATTTGGTGGCGTTAGGTTGTGCAAGTTGGACCGTCAACCAATTAGAAAGCGAGATTGCCAGTAATGATTGGTTAGTGGTGCCAGCGAATAATCGTATTTTATTTGATGTGCCTTATGAAGATCGTTGGTTAGAAGCCAATTTATTGTTGGGGATTCAACATCATAATTTTGCACACCAAGCGGGACATTGCTAATGGGGATGACTGTTCTCGCATTTGATTTTGGTACAAAAAGCATTGGTTGTGCGGTAGGGCAAAGTATTACTGGCACGGCTCAGGCGTTGCCAGCGTTTAAAGCACAAGATGGCATCCCAAACTGGGATGCGATCGGCAAGTGTTTGGCAGAATGGCAACCAGATCGAGTAGTGGTCGGTTTACCGTTAAATATGGATGGTACCGAGCAAGATCTCACAGTAAGGGCAAGAAAATTTGCTCATCGTTTACATGGGCGTTTTGGCGTGGCAGTTGAATTACAAGATGAACGTTTGACTACGACAGAAGCGCGGGCTGAAATCTTTGGACGTGGTGGTTATAAAGCCTTAAACAAAAGCAAAGTAGATGGGATATCGGCGTGCTTAATTCTAGAAAGCTGGTTTGAAAATCAACTGGATAAGTAAGACAAGTTATCTTTTATAAGAATTTCATAAAAAAACACCGCGCTTGATAAAAGTGCGGTGCTCTTTTTTGCGATGTTATCAGCGAATTATGCTTGACCTTTAACCGCTTTTAAACCTAAGAATGGTGCTTTATCACCTAATGCTTCTTCGATACGGATTAATTGGTTGTATTTCGCGATACGGTCAGAACGGCTCATTGAACCCGTTTTGATTTGACCTGCTGCGGTACCAACGGCTAAATCTGCAATAGTGGCATCTTCTGTTTCACCAGAACGGTGTGAAATCACCGCCGTGTAACCCGCGTCTTTCGCCATTTTGATTGCCGCTAAGGTTTCAGTTAATGAACCGATTTGGTTGAATTTGATTAAGATCGAGTTCGCGATACCTTTTTCGATACCTTCTTTTAAGATTTTGGTATTCGTTACGAATAAGTCATCACCAACTAATTGAACTTTGTCGCCTAATATTTTAGTTTGGTAGGCGAAACCTTCCCAGTCTGACTCATCTTGACCATCTTCGATAGACACGATTGGGTATTCTTTACATAATTCTTCTAAGTAGTGTGTGAATTCTTGAGAAGTGAATGATTTACCTTCACCTTTCATTTCGTACATACCATTTTCTTTGTTATAGAACTCAGAGGATGCACAGTCCATTGCTAATGTGACATCTTTACCTAACACATAACCCGCTTTTTCTACGGCTTCTTTGATACAAGCAAGCGCTGCTGCGTTAGATTCTAAGTTAGGTGCAAAACCACCTTCGTCACCGACTGCAGTACTTAAGCCTTTGCCTTTTAATACTTTCGCAAGGTTGTGGAATACTTCCGCACCGATACGAAGGGCTTCTTTTAAGGTTTTTGCACCCACTGGTTGAATCATGAATTCTTGGATATCAACGTTGTTGTCTGCGTGCTCACCACCGTTGATGATGTTCATCATTGGTAATGGCATAGAGTATTGACCTGGCGTACCGTTAAGTTCTGCAATCCAAGCAAATAATGGCATACCTTTTGCCGCTGCCGCTGCTTTTGCGTTAGCTAAAGAAACCGCTAAAATGGCGTTTGCACCGAATTTAGATTTGTTTTCTGTGCCATCTAAATCGATCATGATTTGGTCGATTTCAGCTTGGTTTGTCGCATCTTTACCAACGAGAGCTTGTGCAATTTCGTTGTTCACTGCTGCAACAGCTTTTAACACACCTTTACCTAAGAAACGTGCTTTGTCACCGTCACGTAATTCTAATGCTTCGCGTGAACCAGTTGATGCGCCTGATGGTGCGGCGGCTAGACCCACGAAGCCACCTTCTAAATGGACTTCTGCTTCAACAGTTGGGTTACCACGAGAATCGATGATTTCACGACCGATCACTTTAACGATTTTTGCCATTTTTGTTTTCCTCTTTAAATGAAAATTAACCTAAAACGAATGGTTCGTATCTTAAAATAATTCATCTGCTTTGTCTTGTGAAAAATGTCGATTAATTGATTTGGATCCATAAATACGGTATTTGTAACTATGCTATCTTTTTAATTTGAAAAAATTACAAAAAATCTTTGCCTTTTTGATTTTTATGATTAGAATACAAGCTAAAAGTAATTTTTAAAAGGCACAATAGATTATGTTTTTAACTGAACTTGTGACAATAAATAGTGGTCAACCGCAGTTTCGCATCTCTGAAACGAGTGATTTAGATGCACCAAGTTATACCTACTATACTCAAGCAAATCTTGAGCTTGACATTCAATTAGCTGACACACCTATTTTGTCTGATAAAGTCATAAGAACATTTGATCCTATTACCAGCCTATTGTCTGTAGGAGATGTCATTTTTAGTTTAATTTCGGGTAAAAGTGCTCGCGTTAGTAATATGCATCAAGGATTTTTATATACGCAGAATTATGTCAAATTAATCCCAACAGAAAAAATTGATGCTAATTACTTGATTTATCTATTAAATGAGTCGACCCTGATTCAAAAACAGCTCACCAACGGGTTACAAGGCACTCAAGTCTTAAAATACACAATGAAACAGCTGAAATCCCTCAAATTGCCAAAACTTCCCGCTTTATCAAAGCAGCGGTTGATAGGAGATATTTATTGTAAGCAACAGAAATTAGCTTATTTAAAACAACGTGCTGCAAAATTAGAAACATTCCTTGTATTACATCAATTACAAAAAGCGAGCTCAAAATGACCAATAAAATGCCTGAATTAGTCTTTGAAAAGAACTTAATTGAATATCTTTGTACTGGTACTATCACATCAGAAAATAGTGTCAATGAATCAAGCCCTGATTACATTGTACGCACAAAGTTATGGCGTTATGAGCCAACCATTAAAACAACGGAAGATTTATGGGCGAATTTTAAACAGATTTTAGAAAGGCTAAATCAGAAAACCCTAGAACGCCCATTAAGTACGCTGGAATTTGAACAAGTCAAACGCATTATTTCTAACCTTTCTACGCCTTACGCCGCTGGTCAATTCCTTTATGGTACTAATGGCATTTCACAAATTGAAATTGATTTAGACGATGATCGCCATGTCTTTTTAACGGTCTTTGATCAAAAACAAATTGGTGCAGGGGACACTACCTACCAAATTGTTAATCAAATTCGACGTCCAGCTGTCATTGCGGGAAAAGAGAACCGCTGTTTTGATACAACCTTATTGATCAATGGCTTACCCATTATTCAAATTGAAGAAAAAAAGAAACAAGGGATATTAACGAAGCGTTGAATCAAATGCATCAATATATTGCAGAGTATCAATATAGCGACATTTATTCCACCTTACAGATCTTGGTCGCCATTACGCCGAATAATGTGAAATACATGGCGAATACCACAGCGGATCGTTTTAATAAAGATTTTGCCTTTAACTGGCAACGTCAGTCCGACAACAAACCTATCTATAAATGGAAAGAATTTGCGGATTCTATGTTGAGTATTCCAATGGCACATCAAATGGCAACCAATTATATGATTTTAGACGGCACACCCAACAAACAAGCCTTAAAAGTGATGCGTCCTTATCAAGTGTATGCCACAAGAAATGTCATGAACAAGTTAAAAAAAGCTGATTTCTCGCAAGCAATAAATAAGCTTGGTTATATTTGGCACACAACGGGTTCTGGAAAAACCATTACGAGTTTTAAAACCGCTTGGTTAGCAAGTCGTGCTGCTAATGTGGATAAAGTGGTTTTTTTGGTGGATCGCATTGCCTTAACGAATCAAACAAATGAAAATTATCAAGCCTATGATCCAGATACAACGAAAGATGATGTTGGTACCGTACAGGACACCAAAAATACAACCGATCTTAATCGCAAACTACATAGTAAAGGCAGTCAAATCATTATTACTTCCGTGCAAAAACTAGACACATTAGTAAAACGAGCCTCCTTTAAAGCACCGAATAAAAATATCCTTTTTATCGTTGACGAAGCGCATCGCTCTACGGGCAGTGAAAATTTCCAAGCTATTCAAAAAGCCTTTAAACATTCTGCTTGGATTGGCTACACAGGCACGCCAATGTTTGATGAAACCACCAATGGTTTACGTACTGAAGATATTTTTGGCGAACTTTTACATGCTTATACCATTCGCGAAGCTATTGCGGATCGAAATGTATTGGGCTTTAAAGTGGATTTTGAAACCACGATTAGTGAAGAAAGCATGAAAAAGGATTACTTACCCAAATTTTATCGCCAGAAATATCCTACTTGGACAGAACAACAAATCACACAAAAAATTGAAAATCTGACACAACAAGATATGGATGATAGCATTGAACCCAGTTTCTACGATGAAAATCCAGAACACGTTGAATTGGTGGTAAAAGATATTTTCAAGCATTGGAAAAATCGCTCGAATTGGGATAATAAATTGAATCGAGGTAAATACAACGCAATGTTAACCACACACATTGGTGGCGGAAAAGCCAGCACACCAATGGCGATGATGTACTTTCGAGAGTTCCAACGAGTGAATAAAGAGCGGTCGGAAAACGGCGAATTTTGTTTAAAAGTTGCGGTGACTTTCAGCCAAAATAACACGAATAACGATGCAATGCTTGAGAATAATCAAGGGCTATTTGAGGCGATCCAACATTACAATGCGGAATTTGGAACCAATTTCAGTATGTCAGATGTTTCGGCTTACACGGAAGATGTCGCTAGTCGGTTAAATCGAACTGCAACGGACAAACAATTTTTAGATCTCGTCATTGTGGTGGATCAACTGCTTACTGGTTTCGATGCCCCAGAATTAAACACTCTGTATGTTGACCGCACTTTAAAAGGGGCTGGATTAATTCAAGCGTATTCACGCACTAATCGAGTAGCCGATATGCGTGAAAAACCTTGGGGACGAGTGATTAATTACCGCTGGCCTGCACATAATGAAAATTTAATGAATGAAGCCTTGTCCATTTACGCCAATAAAGATTCCGCACAGTTATCTTCTGAAGAACGTAAAACGAAAAATACGCAAGATAATATCACTGCACCGAAATATCAGGTTTTACTCACTGAAACCAAAGAAATCGTGAAAAATTTACGTGAAATTACCGATGATTTTTCTCAACTTCCCCCTTCTGAAGCTAAAAAATGGGAAATGTTTGAGCAGCTTAAAACCTACACCACCAATATTGCCAAGCTAAAACAATATTCAGGCGAAGACGAAAATGGCGAGCCTGTTGGATTTGATTATGACAATCCAGACAAGCTCATTGAGCAACTTGGAATGAGTGGCGAAGAAGAAAGTATGCTCACCAACACCCTCACCAATGAACTTAAATTACATTTAGCCAAAAAGAAAAATATTCCTGTGGCACAAATTGAACTGAAGATGACTCACGTAAAAGATGTGGAAATTAATTACGATTATTTGACGGAATTAATTGAAACCTTAATTAAACAAGTAGAAGCAGGAGAAACTGAAAAAGCCATTGAAACCGAGAAAGAGTTACAAAAATTTGCCAACGGTTTGGAAGATCGCAGTTTTGCCAGCCGAATTTTCAGTGCAACTAAAGCCATTATGAAAGGCTTGTTCGGATTAAAAGATCTGTTTAATAAGCCCAAAGACGGTGCTGCCATTGTTGAGCAGGCAAATCTTGCTTCACAAAATCAACAATTGCTAGCTTTCCGTCTACATTGGGGATTAACTGAGATCATAACAAACGCAGAATTAACCGCACTTTTCAGCCGTCATCAATATCAACAAAAAGATCTTGATGACAATGACCAACTCACAGAATTAATTAAAAAGGCTGGAGTAACTTACACAGAAATAGCACAAGATAACGAGATCAAAGCGTTGTCAAAAATGAAATACCGCAATCAATTGCGTAATGCGATTTATCAATTGGCAGATGAGTTTACAGGAGAATAATATGAGTTTTAATATTTATTGTGATGAATCTTGCCATTTACCAAATGATGAAAGTTCAGTAATGGTACTTGGGGCTATTCGTTGTCCTGTAGAGAAAACGAAAGAAATTTCAAAACGAATCAGAGAAATCAAAGTAAAATACGGTTTTCATCCGAATTTTGAAATTAAATGGAATAAAGTTTCACAAGCTAAAGCCAATTTCTATTTAGATATTATTGACTATTTTTTTGATGACGATGATTTAAGTTTTAGAGCAGTTATTATTAATAAATCAAATTTAAAACATCATCAATTTAATCAAACGCACGATGAGTGGTATTATAAAATGTTATTTCTTTTATTGAATAATTTGATTGTTCCCAAAATAAGTTCATTCATTTACTTAGATAAAAAAGATACCAGAAGTGCAATTAAAGTTAAAAAACTGCATGACGTGCTATGTCATAATGCCTATGATTTTGAGCAAAAATATATTAAACGTGTACAAGTTGTTGAATCACATCATGTAGAGCAACTACAGTTATCCGATCTTTTGTTAGGTGCATTAGGATATTATCATCGTAAACTATCGACAAATAATGGGAAGAATCAGGTTATCGCCCGTATAAAAGAACGTTCGGGTTATCTGCTAGAAAAGAATACATTACCTACAGAACGTAAATTTAATTTATTTCATTGGGAAGGAAATTATTATGGATGAAAATAATTGGCTTCCTGAACTTATATTATTAGAAGATTTTTCTGGTAACTGGGAAAATTTTTTCCAAACAATATATCAAATTTTTGAGCGAGATTTTGAAAATGCAAAACCTAGATTTGGAAAATACCAAGTTAATCTGAAGCGTCATCCAACCTATAATGGTAAAAGTGCAACATTTTGGCATATGATTTCTGAAGGAAAAGATGAAACAGAAAGAACGCCAGATATTCGCCGTTGTGAACGTATTGCTTGGATAAAACCTATGCTTGAAAATTTTTGTGAAGTTAAACCTGAAAATTCATCACCAATTCTTTGGTGGGTTGAGAAAAGGGGGAATGAAGAGCGTTATCATCTTGTCTTGCCTGATTTTAGCTATTTGGTCGTTGTAGCAAAACGTCGAGATTTTGTGCTGCCTTGGACTGCATTTTATGTAGAGTATGAGCATCAACGAAGAAAATATCAGAAGAAATATGAAATGTTTTGGGAAGAGATGGAGCCTCAGAAAAGCTGAAACCGCCTCGAAAGACGGTCTCGTAACTCCTTCAGTCATAGGCTGATGAGCTGTAGCTATTATGATTGAATCAACGATCTTTTGTCAAGATTTTTTGTGGTAGTTATAATTAACTTAAGTTATTTTGAAAATGAGAACTGACGCGTGCAAAAGCAGAGGCGTCAGTCATATTGGCGTGGATTCTAACATAAATTTTTTATTTTCAATGTGAAATTTTGCCAAAATCCACCGCACTTTTTAGAAATGTAGAGAAAAACAACAATGAATAACAAAAAATCGTCCGTACCTAAACTTCGTTTTCCTGAATTTACTGACGCTTGGGAACAGCGGAAGTTGGGAATCTTTATTCAAGACTATATAGAAAAAACAACAGTTCAAAATCAATATCCAGTATTAACATCTTCTCAAAAACAAGGAATTGTATTACAAGAAGATTATTTTGCTGATAGGCAAATAACAAATGAGAATAACATCGGTTATTTTGTGTTACCTAAAGGTTTCTTTACTTATCGCTCCAGAAGTGACAATGGCATTTTCCGCTTTAATCGTAATGATCTAATAGATAAAGGAATTATCAGCTATTTTTATCCTGTTTTTGAGATCATTAATGGAGATAGCAACTTTTTCTTATATTTATTAAATTCAACTATTGATAAACAAGTCGCCTTAGAAGCAGAAGGTACAGGACAAAGAGTTTTATCTCTAAAAAAATTTAAAAAAATAAATATTATAGTTCCGAATTCAAAAGAACAACAAAAAATCGGATCCTTTTTCACCGCACTTGATCGCCTTATCACCACTCATCAGCGTAAGTTGGAAAATGTGAAAAAATTAAAAAAAGCGTTATTGCAACAGATGTTTGTTTAAATAAACAGAGAAAAAACACAAAAGTACGGTTAAAAAACAACGAATTTTATAAGGAAGAAAACAATGAGTAATGTTCAAACAATTACGTCAAAAATTTGGGCAATGGCAAATGAGTTGCGTGGCACGATGGATGCGTCGGAATATAAAAACTATATTTTGGCTTTTATGTTCTATCGTTATTTATCAAAACATCAAGAGCAATATTTGGTGGATAACCACATTCTTGAATTGCAAGAAAATCAAAGCGTGAATGAGGCTTATCTTGCACAAGCAAACGGCGAGGAGCTACAAGATTATTTGGAGGATATTTCTGCCTCGTTAGGTTATGCCATTAATCCTGAGGATACTTGGGATTCCTTGATGGATAAAATTCATAATGCAGTGGTAATGCCAAGCGATTATCAGGCGTTATTTGACAATTTTAACCAAAATGCGAATTTAAATGAAAATGCGGTGGCAGATTTTCGTGGCGTATTTAATGATTTGAATTTGGGTGATTCTCGTTTAGGTAATTCCACTAATGAGCGTGCGAAATCCCTAGGTAATATTGTTAAGTTAGTTGATGAGATTGAATATAAAGATGATGATGGGCGCGATATTTTAGGGGAAATTTATGAATATTTAATTGGGCAATTTGCGGCAAATGCAGGCAAAAAAGGTGGTGAGTTCTATACACCACATCAGGTGTCGAAAATTCTTGCCAAATTAGTGACCCTTGATGTGGCTGATAATCAGGATAACTTTTTGGTGTATGACCCGACGATGGGTTCAGGCTCGTTATTGTTAACTGTGGGAAATGAATTGCCGAAATCGAAGCCGATTAAATATTACGGGCAAGAGTTAAACACGACGACTTATAACTTAGCACGTATGAATTTAATGATGCACGGTGTTTCTTATAAGAATATGACACTATCAAATGCGGATACGTTAGAAACCGACTGGCCAGAGGGATTGGATTCGCAAGGGATTGATCAACCTTTATGTCGGTTTGATGCCGTTGTGGCAAATCCTCCCTATTCTGCCAATTGGGATAACCACGAACGAAAATTAAAAGACGCTCGCTTTCAACCTTTTGGTGCATTAGCCCCTGCTTCTAAAGCCGATTATGCCTTTATTTTGCACAGTTTATATCATTTAGGCGAGCAAGGCACGATGGCGATTGTGTTGCCACACGGTGTACTTTTCCGTGGTGCTGCGGAGGGGAAAATTCGCAAAGCATTAATCGGCGATAATTCAATCAATGCAAAGGGCAACTATTTAGATGCGGTGATTGGATTGCCTGCGAACCTGTTTTATGGAACCAGTATTCCAACCACAATTTTGGTCTTTAAAAAGAACCGTAACACGAAAGATATTTTATTTATCGACGCTAGCCAACATTTTGAAAAAGGTAAAAATCAGAATCGATTAACCGATGAGCAGGTGCAAAAAATTATTGAAACCTATCAACAACGCAAAAATGTGGATAAATATGCTTATGTTGCCAGCTTAGATGAAATTATCGAGAATGACTATAATTTAAATATTCCGCGTTATGTGGATACCTTTGAGGAAGAGGAAGAAATTGACATTGATCTTGTGTTAAAACAATTGCAAGACGATGATGCTGAAATTGTCCAATTGGAAAAAGAAATCCACGTGCAATTGAAATGCTTGGGGATTAATTTGCCCGGATAACAAACAACATAAACAGTTGTATTTTGTATAACCCATTATGGCAATGCCATAGTGGGTTTTTTAATGTTTGCACTTTAAAAACGGAGGGGGATGGACTAAAACCCATTCTACAATTACTGACGCTTGGGAACAGCGGAAGTTGGGGAAATTAGCTGATTTTAATCCTAG
>ENA-UOTW01000074-UOTW01000074.1-synthetic-metagenome-genome-assembly--contig:-NODE-74-length-16844-cov-34.202990_pt1 | contig 16844 bp, 26 predicted proteins | sample MGYA00238141_ERZ746978 | MGnify/ENA primary metagenome ERZ746978 (study PRJEB28755, sample SAMN02352454) | synthetic metagenome | study: EMG produced TPA metagenomics assembly of the Artificial... | reverse complement strand
TTATACCTTATATCCACGCCCTAAAGGACGTGGTTTTACGGCACGATTAGATAAAGCTTGGTTTACTTCAGTTAAAATTGGGGTTTGCGTGGCATCAACTGTCGTCAGACCTTTAATTTCAAGTGTGTTAAGTGGTTTTGCTGGATCTTCTTCACCCGCAATCACCGCCCCATAGCCCGCTGCAATTAACGCATTAGACTCAATTGCCCCTTTATACCAAGCACAAGTGACACGTTCTGAATTGATCTTACTGGTGTATGTCGTACCGCTTGCCATTGTACCGCGCCAACCAATCACACCGATTGCCGGTTTTTTCTCAAGTGGAGATGACACGGTTTCTAAGTGATTGACTAATGCTTTTGCATTTTTCTCATCAGAAAACGGGGAGATAATCACGTGATAATGCGTCCCTGCAACACTGGCTAATGCTTTTGCAATATCAGCATTGTTAGCACCACTTGCCAAAGCTTGTGCATTGAGTGTCATACTTGATGTATAACTTGCTGCACTTAATGTGATTTCATTGCCGATTTCACCTTTACATTTTGCTGTGAGTGTAATTGTGCCGTCTGAAACTTGCGCATTAACAGGACAGGTATTCGAGATATTGATCACTGCTGCTAAACGCGCTGCCACCGCATTTGCGGTTTCTGCTTTCGCTACAGAAACTTTATATTCCACGCCTGCAATTGTTGTTGAAAGATAACCGATAGCTGAAGCTGTACCAGAAAGTGTTAATGTTCCTGTTGCTGCCACCCCTGCATCATTATCTTTTAAACCGATGATAGATAAGCGTAAAAGTGAGTTATTTTGAATTGCAATCCGCGCCATTAAATGTGCCCACGAGCCTGCCCCAAATGCTAGTTCTGCATCATAATCAGAATAAATTCGAACTGGTGCTGTAAACTCTGTTTTACCCTCTATCATTGGCGCAACAATCAATACTTCTTGTTCATTTGTTGGTAATGTACTCACCGCATTTCTGCTGTTGTATTCAGTGTAAACACCGGGTTTACGAATTGATGTTGGGATGTTGTCAAATTCAATATTTGTCATGATTTATCCGCCTTTTTATTGCCTTTTACTTCGATTAAATCACCGTCTGCAATGCGACGTTGATAGTAAATTGTGTTTTCAACTTCAACTGGCTCTTGCTCAATATATGCGAGCGGTTGATTCTCAAGTGGGACTTTAACTCCCACAGCTGCTTTGATTTTCATATTTACTCCTTACTGACATCCAGTGCTAACCAGTCTTCGCGATAAAGCGGTAATAATGTGATTCGATGCACTTTTTTATACCCCTCCCGCTCGGCAAATTCTTGCGGTGTTAAGATAAGATCTGTTTTTCTAGTGAAAAAACCATCCCCTTCTTTCTTGCCTTCCGGTATCTTACAAAGCCCGCCTTTAACCCAGAGGCAACGAATAATCACGTGTCCCGAGTTGGCATCTACTGTCAAACCACCTTGTGTGACAGCAATAACTTGCGCTTGAGAATCTGCTTTTTCACTCTCGTTTTTTTGATTGCTGTGTGTGCCTGTCGTTGCTACTGCCGCAATAATGGGAAACATACTTGCTGCCGACATCACTTGAACTGGCAAGAGAGCAATCATAATAAGTGTAAAAAATCGTTTCATGTTTTATCCTTTTTGAGTTTCTACGTTAAATTCAACAAAATCCTTGGTCGTTGGGTCAACAATTTTTCCGACAACTTGCTCAAGCATAGGCTGTTGTTCAGATAACATGCCTTCATACGCGTTAAAGACATAATCAGGTGAGGTTTTATCAGAAGTCGCCTCCGGAAATAACCCGTCTTCAAGCGGCGGTATGTCGTCATAACTGACTTCATATTCCACTGCGTACACCGTGATTTTATCGCTACGAAATTGCGCGTTATTGAAAATCGTACGCACCCGTTTTGGATTAAGCGGATAAACTAGATTCCCCAGTGTTTGCGCATCCAGCAACCGCCGCACCGCTGAAATCAGTTGATGCACACCAATTTCACGGCTATCTGCACCACCTTGGCGCGCCACTTGATTACTTTTTAATGAACGGACAGCTAAAATAATCACAAAAGTATCAGTTGATTTATGACGACGACGTCGCAAGTCTTTACACTCAATACGTGAACCGCCATAAGTCACTAACACTGCTGGCAATCTTGCAGTACCGATACTTTCATCATCGAGCTCACCGCCATAGCTTTTGACCGTATTAGCAAGCTTACCCAAGCCTTTTTTTAATCGCTCAACAAGCGCGTTCTCAATTTGAGTTATCACGACTAAAAACCCGATTTGCTACGTTAGTAAAAATCACCGTATTCTCCCCCGTGCTTGCTTGCTCATCTTCTGCAATGCCAAGGGATACTTTGCCACTTGCTATGCTTTCCAATTCGCGCAGGCTTAACTTATAGCGTTCAATAATCTCTTCAGTGATTGATACATCAGACATTGACGCCAAACGATAGCGTGTTAAGTCACAACAAATACGAGTGAGGTTTTGCGGAATAGTTTTTAACGGCAACTTATAACGACCTACTAGATAGCCATCGATTTGACTTGAACTATCCGATAAAGCGATAGTTAAAACTGCTTGATTGACTTCACCAGTATTTTCTCGGTCAGTGAGTTCCATGACTTGGAACTCGCCAACACGCGAAATAAAATCGTTAATTGTTGCGTACATTACTATTCCTCTTCGGTCACTGGGGCGACTTCTAAATACGGGTCATCTAATAAACGAGATACTTGCTCACCGGTTAATTCTTCAGCTGGAATGCGCACCGCATTTTCTTTGTTAAAACGATAGCCACAGCGACCGTAGCTTTCATGCGGATGATGCGACATTAAGCGAATATCAAACGCAACCGGATGGATTGCTTCTAAGTAGCCTTTGCCTTCCAGCTTCACGTCTTCCGGTTTCATATCTTCCGGTTTCATATCTTCCGGTTTCATATCTTCCGGCTTCACATCTTCCAGCTTCACATCTTCCGGCTTGACATCTTCCAGCTTGACATCTTCCAGCTTGACATCTTCCAGTTTCACATCTTCCTGCTTCACGTCTTCCGGTTTCATATCTTCCGGCTTCACATCTTCCGGCTTCACATCTTCCGGCTTCACATCTTCCAGCTTGACATCTTCCAGTTTCACATCTTCCTGCCTCACGTCTTCCGGTTTCATATCTTCCGGTTTCATATCTTCCGGCTTCACATCTTCCGGCTTCACATCTTCCAGCTTCACATCTTCCAGCTTCACATCTTCCAGCTTCACATCTTCCAGCTTGACATCTTCCAGTTTCACATCTTCCTGCTTCACGTCTTCCGGTTTCACGTCTGCAGTTTCTTTTTTAGATTTGTTCTTTGACATATATTCCTCCACCCCCGCACAAGCGGGGCTATTAAAAGTTAAAGGATTTGAGACGACACCATCACTTTCAAGCGACCTTTTAACACGTTAGTTGTGCCATTGATCACTTCTGCTTCGCAGATTTGGCGTGCTTTAAATTCCAATGCAGGTGGAACCAAAATAACGCTCGGTCGGATATTTAATAACTTACCGCCGTCGCCTTTTAGTGTCTGCATTTTTGCCACAACTTCCATAATGTTTTCTGCAGTCAATTCAGTGTCTTTAACACAGTGTGCTAACTGCCAGAAACCAAAGCCAGCAGCACCACGAGCACGCACACCCCAAATGTACACATCTTCCATAAAAACAGTGTCGGATCTTGATGCGTCAAACTTTGTCTCAATTTCAGGTGCTGTGCGTTTTTGCCAAATAAATGGCTTAATCACATTAGTGGTATCCAACAAATAGAATGTTGGCTTGCCACCGCTAGAACCAGTGGTCAAGTTACTTTGTTGGGTATTAACGCCCGTACCGTCCACTTCTGCATAGCAAGGGTGATCGGTGTCAAAGAAATTTTGACCATCATAGCAAAGCGTGCTTTCACCTTTTTTCAACAGTGCAAACACCTCATCATCTGGCAACTCTGCTGCCGATTGTCCCGCTTGCTGCACCATTGGTCGGAATAAGCCCACTTGGTCATCTTCCACATTAGTACGTGGAACTTGAACAGTAGCTTCAAAAGTTTTATTTTTAATGCTAGTACCTTGGGCTTGCATATTTTTAATCTGGCGCTTGCTGACCCATTCTTTCATTTTTGGGAAATCGCCTAAAAAGCCGTAGGTGTTGGTGTCGGTATTAGATCCGATTTCCATTGCAACTTCAGGCCATTGCGGGGCAATTTTGCCTAGACCGGCCGCGAAGTCTTTTTTAAATTGTTCATTAATGTGATTTAACACATCTGATTTTTTAAATGCCATTAGTTGATCTCCTTATGTGCTTTTCTAAATTCTGATTCGCTCATCCCAAGGGCTTTTGCAGCAGCTTTCTCACTTTCGGAAAGAGCAACAACATTGTTATTTGGATCACCTTTTGATTGAGGTTCACCACTTAATGCAGCAACTGGTGTTGCTTTTTCTAAATAACCAGTTAACGCTTCAACAGATAAACCCTCAGCCCATTCTTTGAGAGCAGGTGCAAGCTTACCTTCTGATAATGCAGTTTGAATAAGTGCGCTTTTTTTATCTTTTTCAACACCATCTTTGAATGCGTTAAAATCGTTTTGAAGTGCAACAACTTGTTCAACTGGCACATATTTTGACGGATCAAACGCATTGACTTTCTCACTCAATGCTGCAACGGATTGCTCTTTTTCTTTAAGTGCACTATACACGTCAGATAACACCACTTTTGACTCACCTTTCGCTTGTGATAGTGCTGTTACTTTTTCTTTAATTTCGGTTTCAGTCGCAGATGCAACACCGAATAAAGAACAAAGCATTGCAAGTAATTCTTTGTCCATTTCTTGTGCTTCCTCATTTAATAATTGAACACTTGCAGCCACCATTGCTTCATCCATGCCGTCAAGTGCAGGAGTATTCGTGAGTGCTGCGTGAAAGATTTTGCGAACATAGCCCTTAGTGTCATAAGCAAACACTGCGGAGATATAACGATATTCGCCATTTTTGATATATTCCGCTGCCTTATCAGTCCAGCGGACATCAGCAAAAATCCCTTGTGGGGTGAAATAGAGATATTCCATCCAACCCGCGCTCGGTGCTTCTTTGCCGTTTTTCTGTGAATGAATAATTTGATGTTCGTAGTCGATTGGAAGGGGGTTGCGTTTTGAATTTGCGAGCGCAACCACATCTGCACCATTTGTATCTGTTACATACCAAGCCTCCACATCTGTTGGTCTGCCGTCTGTTGCTCTAAACTCACCGTACGGCAAAAGCTGAATACGACCGTATTTGGCTTTATTGATTTCAAAGCTACAAGCTGCAAGAGTGAGTTTCATTTCGTCATCCTCTTTAAAAATCCTAGGATTACAGAATAAAGGATGGCGTAATTTAAAAAGAGGTGAGCGACTTCAACATGGCTTATTTTGTGATGAAGTGATTTTTGGGAATGAAATAAAAGACAAGACCGTTTTTAAAACTTTTTAAAACGCCTTTAATTCTTTTTAAAAACTTTTAAATGATAAATTGTACAAATAAAACAAAAAATCGCGCCACGCGCGATTTAGGCGGATATTTTTAGCCATTCAATAATACTTCTAAAATAGTTCTGCGCATCTTCTAAGATGTCGTCTTTGTCTTGTTGCGTTAAAATGAGAAACGGACGGGCTTCAATCTTCACTTTACGCCCACGACCTGCCATGCCACCGAATTGATGAATAGCCGCATACGGTTCATTTGTACCAACTTCGGCAGAATCATTATTGTAACGACTGGTGATGCTTCCCATTAAATTTTCAGTATCGACTAGCGGCGTGCCTTTTCTGTATTTCAAGCCAAGCCATTTCGGACGACCACCTTCGTCAAAGTTTTGCAACACTGCCGATTCCATGGTGCCCGCAATACTACGCATTAAACTTGTTCTGTTTTGCGTTTTGTGTGCAATGTCAGATAACACCGCTTCAATTTTTTCTACATCATTAATATCGACATCAATCATAATTACCCTTGTGTTGTTGATTTAATCATCAAATAGCGTTATATTGATTCTGCCGCTAGAAAAGCGATGAATCTCGATATCGCAAGCGAAGAGTGTAAACTCGGGACTGTGTGCGGTGGGTTCGAGCCCCGCCTAGCGGCTTATTTCTTAAATGCTTTTTTCCATTGTTTCTCACTGACTCTTCTCGCAGATTGAATAAAGATTTCGTTTTTGTCATGTAAAACTTTCAAGACCACGAGTAACTTTTTCCCTTTAATGTCTTTATAGAATTGATACGCCGTTGTCTCTTTGATGATTTTATCTGGCATATAAATCAAATCAGGAATATTTGCATAATCGTCTAAATCAAAGTCCTGACCATCCCGACTATTTAACTGTTTAATCAATGAGTCATCAGAAAACCAAACCGTTACCACATCTGATTCTAATATGCGTTTAGAATGTGTTGATAAGACGCCCGCGGTAAATTTAAAGTTCATGCTTAATTTCTCTCGCACATCAAGCATCTGTTCAGTTGTGAGCTTATCATTGACACCCAATTGTTTTTTAATTTTTAGAAATTGACGTTGAAACATTAAAAAGTCTTGCTTAAATTCCGCCCCTTGCATTTCCGTTTTTGCAAACTGATGAGCAAGCTTTTCGGGACATAAATCAAGATTAGGGCGATAATTTAGCCTCCCAATATTATAATCAAACCCTTTATCGGCTACACGAATAGAACCATCTAGCAATTTAAAACCGACAGTTATTTCTTGATTACCATTTTTATCTGCAGGTCGCTTAACTTTCACAAGAAACGCACTGCTATCGTCGGCTTTATCTAGCCCTTTACGCTTTAAATCACGTTCACCAAGTGCAATCACCGCACAGCGGCAATTGAAGCCGTTAGGCGGGTAAAATGTTGACCAAAACGGATCATCATAGCGATAAATTCGACCGTTTAATGCAAGATGCGAAGGTCGTGTACGCTCATCGCCGACAGCGGAATATTGCCAATAAGGGCGATGATCAATATTATCCATCATGCGCTGATAGCGCGCGGCAGAATACGCTGCTTGTACGTTTGTACGATAAATTGTATTCAGTCGACGCGGTGTGCCAAAGTATTCGCCTGTTTTCGGATCTGCCAACAGTTTTCCGTCGATACCGCGACTGATAGATTTATCATGCCCAAATACCCAGCCTTTTTTCTCAAACTCACTTACCAAGTCTTTTTTCCATTGTGTAAAGCTCTTACCCTCTTTTTTGGCAACTTCCATTGATTCATAAATATCATTCGTCATCTCAAGACTAGATAATCTCGCGATTGTTGTAGCTCTTGCGATTGCACTATCATGCAGTGATTTTTTAAACACTTTCGTTGCAAGTAATTTTTTATTATGTAAAAACTCAATGGCTTGTGTTGGTTCAAGTCCGAATAGAAAACTAAGCGGTTTAGACATTACTTCCCCCAAGTAAATCAGCTAAAAACAGCGCATTAGCGAGATACTGTTCGTGTTCGTGACTTGAAATTTCTGGGTATGCTTCAGCGAGTTTTTCTGCCGCTTCATCGTAAGAGTCACATGCCATGAGTACCGCAACAGCTTTCTTTACCATTGGATTTAATTGTTTATTAAAATCAGGCTCATTAAATGCTTGCACAAGTCCACCATCTAGCACGCCTTGCGCAGTAGAACTGTTATTATTCGCAGATAATGCAACACCACGACAGCCATCGCACTGACAACCCGTCACGTGATTTTGTGCGGAAAGTGCCGTCTGTTTTTTTCGGATTTTCAACATCGTTTAAATCTGTTTTAAAATCATTTTGAACTGCACTTAAAATCGTTTCATTTTCCTGCGGTTCTGGAATACCGGCTTTATCTCGTACCCAGTTTTCAGGAATGCGAACGCCCACGCTCACAAGTTTAGGAATAGCATCCGCCAGGACACTTAAATCTGCATATTCTTTCGTGTCAAACTCAAAATACGGCACACGAGAAGGCGAGATATTTGGGTCAATGTTAATCTGAAGGTAAGGCAAAATGATTTGCTGTGTGATTGTCTGCGCAATTTGTTTTGCATCAGACACAAGCAAATCACGTCTAACTTCGTTATGCACTTGACCAAGTGCGTTTGTTGAACTTTTACCGTCAGCACCACTTGTTAATGTTTGCCCCAAAATTAAACGTGCAGCCGACTTCTCGCACCAGTCAATCATTTGTAAAAATGGATTATTTGCTCCCGTTGTGTTTGCAGCATTATGCAACTCAACGTTCATTCCCTCCGGCATAATCCCAGCAGCGTTATGCCCAATTTGAGCAAGCGCACGCAATAATGTGCGTTTTTCATCATTATTTGCACCCACGGGATATTTCCCGATGCGAATTGGCATACCATAAAGTTCTAAGAACTCTGCAAAGTCGTGTACAGAGTAGTGCTTGAACATATACAGCCAGCACAGCGTTCTAAATAATCCCATGCGCGCAAGTTGCACTGTTCTTGATTTATGCGTATGCACAACCCAGCCATATTGTCGCAACGGCTCTCCCTCTTGATTGTCCGGTGTTTTCAGTAGTAAATTATCGTTTTTGTCTAACTTAAACCACGACTGCGGGCGAGCAGTGAACTTAGCCGGAATCCATTTTCCGTCAGCTTGTTTCCATTCAATTTCTAACGCCGAAAAACCATGTCCTACTGCATCCATCATATCCACCATTAAATCTTCTAGCATTGGGAATTGATAGAAAAGCTCATCAATTTCGACTTGCAGTTTTTCTTCTTGCGGTGTGGCATTACGTGGCTCTGCAATGCGCCAATCAAGCGTTAAAATCGCACGCTTGCGGGTTTGAATATTTGCCCCAATACAACTGTCGCGTTCTTCAATATCCATAAAGAGCTCATGTTGCGCAGTAATATTGCCACTTTCAGCGTCCTCTAAAATCCCTTTTAACTTTGCGGGGGTAATTTTATTACTTGGGTGATCAGAAATAATTCTTCCTGTCTCCGTGACACGCGCCTCATTTGTTTGTGTATCTAAGCCAACTTGTACTTTTTTCGCTTGTTGTAATTTTTTCTTTTTCTTCGCCATTTTTATCTCCGCCAAATACTGTATAAATCGCTGTCATCAAATTCATCACGCCCTAAATCGCCATCAATTGTCATAAATTCAATCGGGGCAGAACTGCTTAGTGCGTTCTTCCAAAGCATTTCCAACGCATCTGGACCGTCGTCATGATCAGCTTTCGGGAAATGCCTAAGCTGTGCGATGAGTGTTGAGTGCGAGCTATGCAGCAAAATCAAGCCGTTTGCAATATGGGGTTGTAAGCTCTCAATACGTAACATTTTGTCAGTGTTTGGCTTGATTGCAGTCGCGGGCACAGGAAAACCACGTTGTGCAGAACGCTTGACTAATTCATCTTTTAAAAACTCTTGAAATTGCACTGTTTCCACAAACCAACGTTGACACTTGTACTGTTTATGCAGTCTGATAACGTCTTCGATGATCAAATCTGGCAAGCGTTTTTTCACTTGTGCTTCGATGACATAGAGTTTGCCTGTTTCACGATGATACCCACCGACTAAAATCGCAGAAGGGTCACGACTTGCGCCCGCTTTACCAAGACTCGGGTCAAGCGCACCGAAATAAATTAAGTTAGCCGGCAATTCCGTCCAGTATTGAATGCTGTTGGCAAAAATTGCGTCATCACCACTCACAGGGTCATTTTGATATTCGCTATCAAACGTTGAATGCCCATCGCGCGCCCGAATTTTCATCAGCACTAACAGCGGGCGTGCCGCCCAGCTGATGATTGCCCCCGCATCCATTGCGTCTTTATTTGCATAATAGAACGCATCGGCAACGGCTTCGCCCTCGTTCAAATAGAAGTCTTCCCATTTATCCCACAAGCTCATATCATCCGGCATCTTAATTAAGGCTTTAAACTTCGCCGTAAGCCACGCTTTGCTTGATAACGTGCGGTTTAGCACGCTGTCATAGTGCAGAATTGTCCCGATGTAGATAATATCTAACTTGCCGTCTGCCGAGCCAAGCGGTAACACGGTTTTTTTAAGCCAGTCATGGAGCTTATTGCGCTGCTCTGGGCTTCTCACTTGCTCGTCGTTTTCAATATCATCAAGCACAACTAAGTCCGGACGATACGCACCATGACGCAAGCCACGTAGCTTTTTACCTGAACCCGCCACTTGTACTTTCTGATTAGCACTTGTCACAATCGTGCCCGCTTGCCACACGCGCCCTTGCCCTGTGCTTTCGGGAAAATCAATGCGTAGTCGTTGGTTAAATTCCAGCTCCACTTTAATCGCCTCAAGCATCGGGTAGGCTTGGTCGATACTGTCCATAACAATCAGTACATAGCGTTTCTTTTGCGTGACTAAGCAATACAGCGAAAACAACTGTGAGACAATCGTAGATTTGGCTTCGCCACGTGGTGCGGCAACCGCCATGTGTACTGATGTGGGCTTTTGTAGCGCAAGGGGTAATTGTTCAAATAAAAAGTGATGGAGTGCAGAACGAGAAGACGAGCGCACATAATGCGGGAAGTAGTTATTGACGAAAAAATCAAAGCCTGACACCGGGTCAAGCACTTTTGTACGTCGTGAAAGCACTGCTTCTGGACTGTCGTCCCAGCCGTCAAATGCTGCTTCTAGCTTTTGCCGAAGACTATCGTGATACGCGTCTAACTCTTTTAAAAACTCTTTCGTTTTCATTTTGAACTCCCGCAAAGACAGGCTAAAAATACCCACCAACCCCACGCACCGCCATTAGCGGCACTGTTGCACGCGACTATCACGAGAATAAATTGCAGTAATGTCATTTTTTAAACTCTTTTTCTAACTGTTGTCCGAAATCGCGAATCAAATCTAAAAACTCACCGAGCAACTGCGGTTTTTTCTCTTGAATGTAAGAGCCGAATAATTTAATCGTTTTCAATGCTGTTGCAGATTCTGAAACCTCTGGTAGAATACGCTTGCTTGCTGCGGTCATCTTCGCAAAGCTATCTGCAAGTGATGATAAACGGTCGACTTTAACTTGTGCGTTTAAATTTGATTTTTGAATCTCATCCATTGTTGCGCGATATTGAATAATAAAACCCGATAACAGCCCTTTTGTAATATCAGTCAGCTCACTGCCTACCATCACTTGCACATCACGCACTTTATCCCAATCATCACCTTTTTTCTCTGCTTCTTTCTTCCAGCGTCGCGCCGTATTAAATGACACGCCCGCTTTGCTAGCAGACTGTTCCAGCGAGAGAAAATCGAATACATAATAGCCACGGACCAGCGCACGTATTTTTTCATCAAATGCCATGAGTTAACCCCCAAATTGCAAGCGAATGAGTTCAATGCCGACTGCAACAATGCCACCGCCGATACCGCCTGCGATGAGCGCTTGATTGCGGTTTTTCTTTGCCATTTCGCTTAAATCTGCTTGCAGTGCTTGCACTTGTTTTTGTAAATCCGCAATTTCTTTGTTTTGTTTGTCTACTTTATCTGCAATTCCGTCTAATTTATCTAAGATTGCATCAAGCTTTTCACCTGTTGATTTATTTTTTTGTCGCATTATTTATCAACCTTTTTGTCTAATTTCCCTTCGATACTATCTAATTTGTCAAAGATTCGGTCTAGCTGACTGCTAAACCCACTGTTGACGTGATTAGCCATTTCCTTTGTTTGATAGCTCTCTTTGATTTTGTTAATTTCCGCTTTGAGCTCTTTAAAATCAGCATCAAGTCGTTTAAACCAAACGCCACCAAAAAACACAGCAATTGAAACAACAAAGTTAAAAATCATTGCGCCGCTAATTTGCAGTTCCATCTTTCACCTCGCAGATTGCGCGATATGTGTCGTTATGCGCTTTAACCTGTCGCAATGTTTCTGTTGTATCATTGCGACTAGCTTTAATTAATGTAAAGCCGTCGCAGCTGGTGTTAATCACGTAAGTCGTGCGATTTGTGCAAGCTATCAATAAGCTTGTCACGATTAGCATTGCTAGCTTCTTGTTCATTTCGCTTACGCTCCCGTTGATTATTGCGCTGTGTTGTCACAATCGCTTTGTCTTGCTCAAGCTGTGCGTTTTCTTTCAATAACGCGTCAATCGTGCTATTCGCACGTTTTAATTTAAAAATGACATAGCCGCATAGCCCTAAAAAAAACGCTATTGCGACTAAAATTAGCTGTAAAGTCATTCCGCACCTCCGCGATTTTTTCGACGCTCGACGGCAACCGCGAAGCCTTTTGTTGCCGCACCACCACCGCAGAAAATAGCAAACGTCATAAAAAGCTCTGGCACGTAAGCGCGGTCAAGCCAAACGCAGAAAATAAGAATTGCAGCCATTAGAAGTGCGCCGAAAAACTGAATAAAGCCCGTGGTTGACAAGCGTCCGTCACTATTTGTGATAAGTTCAGAGAGTTTAGCCATTTACCACCCCGATTTTTAAATAGAGTTGTTGTGCGAGTGTAGGCTTGCCTTTTACACGATAGGACCACGCTTTTTTGCTGTAGCATTTGGGGCGACATGTATTTATTGGTTTACGAAAATATGTATGTAACCAGCCAAATAAACGATGTAATTTATTCATGTTCAAGCTCCATAATGACGTGTTCAACTAAAGGCTGACAATCGTTATCAACCCATTCTGCGACATCAAACCCCGGGCAGATTTTACGTGCAAACTCACGGTGCCCGTGCAGTGTGGCATTGGGGTATTTACGTGATAAATCTCGCACCAAATTTGCTAATGCTTGCCACTGCGCGACAGTGAAGCGGTCAGTACCGACTAGACAAATGCCAATTGAATTGCGATTTTGACCGCGACAATGCGCGCCGATTTCACCTATTTTGCGACCAGATTCAACCATCCCGTTTGTATCAATGACAAAGTGATAGCCAATGGCGTGTAAATGACGATTAAACGCAATTTTGTTATTGATTTCGCGCCGAAAATGCGCGTCAAAATGCCAGTCATCAATGATTTGTGCCGCAGTTTTACCGCGCTTTGCAAGTCGCACGCCGTTTTGCGTCGCGGCGCAATGGATGATGATTTTTTCAATAGCCATAAAAAAACTCCCAATAAATTAAGTGATTTATTGAGAGTATTTTGATTTAAAATAGATTTTAAAAAGCGGTGAACGACTTCAACACCGCTCTTAAAAGAGAGTAGTCTGTTGTGCTTTCGGTTCACGCTGAAGACTGTACACAATATCCCACGCTTGTCTGTCTGATATCTTATATTTATGACAAATCTCAAGCATTGACATTCGCCCAGATTTTCCTTCTCGCTGCGTTAAATAGTCAAAATCAGCTTTTAAACGCTGATTGCGTAATACGCGCAAAGCAACATCGCAACGTGGAATATAGATCTCTTCGCTTTGAAAATGTGTACGTAATTTGATTGCACTTTCTTTCCCGATTAACTCTTTTAATTTCGGAAAATAATGTATACCGTCTGAAAATCGAAATCTTGAACCACCGAATCGTTTAATAATTTTTTCAACATCAGAAAAACCTGCGATATTCACCATTTCATGTACAACGTTGGGTAAATATTCTGCAACATTTTCAATATCTGTACTCATAACGCCCCCTTTCTTGCGATTTTTTCGGCAATCTATCACGAGATTTTTAAAAAGTGAGTGTTTTTTGAAAAAAATAAAAAAACCTCGCATTTGGCGAGGCTTTTAATAAATCTATTAGTTATTAGTTAGATAATGACTTAGTTATTGTTAATGCAATTTCCCACGCTTGTCGGTTCTCTGTTGCGTGAATATTTTTACAAGTAATCAATTCATTTGCATAATCTGTATCATCCGCTTTATCAGAATTAACAAAAAGAATAACTCGACGAAGTGCGCAAGCTGATACTAGATTTTTATCGTGTCCGAATGAGCCTTGCTCCATTGCAAACGCAACATTTCTAAGTGTTTGATAGTCCCCTTTGAGTGCCTTTTCAAGTTCTTTTTGTGCTTTATCTGTCATAGAAAACGAAGCTAATGAGAACAAGCTGAGAGTGATTAAGATAAATAATTTTTTCATAAAAAAAGCCCCGATGTTGAGTTGTTGGGGCTTAATTTATTGCTTTTTAGCACTGATGTCTAGTAATTCTATTGTGTTTTTTGTTCTTCATCACGTTGTTGTCTTCTATTATAAACTTCTAGCATTTGAATAACTTTCTTTAATCGCCAGACGTCTAGCCAGTGAACAAAGTCAACTTTAAAAGATCGCTTTGCCATGCTGTCTGCGTATGATTGTGGTAGCTGATGTTCAGTTAAAAGTGCGGTAATTTTTCTTAAATACATCTCTTTATGCTCAGCGGGCTTCGGTCTGCGTTGATGTTTAAACTTGGTCGCCGTTGGCTCAAATCCCTTGTCTTTCATCGCTCGGAGGACATTTAAAAGCTCTGCAATATTCATCTCTTTACAGCTTGTTTTGCCGACAGTGCTTTGTAAAAACGCTCTGTACACGTCATCATCCATTTTTAATGTGTTTTTACCGATGTGAATTTTGGCAATAATACTTTTTCTATTTTCGTACACGTGCCGCTCCTAATATTTTTCTAAAATGTTGACAAAAAGCGAGGTTTCTTTCTCGTTCTTCTGCCGTTAAAACTGTGATTTTTGGTTCAGGTAAGGCTAAAACCTTGCGTTTTGGCAGACGTTCTAACAGCATTTTGGGGTTTGGAAACCGGTCGCATTCTGCATAAAGCGTTAAAAACGCTTCCTCTATTCGCCATTTGTCCTCTTGCTCATTCCAGCCATTGAAAATTTTCTGATGAAGTATTGCTCTGACCCAAATCTCGGCTGTTTTTGTAATCATGTCTTCTGGCGGTTGTCCCGGTAGCCTTAGCACAACTAGTCCCGCCAGCCCCTTTGCTATTGTTGCTCGTAACCATGTTTCATCCATTCGCAAACTCCGCTAAATTTTGCAAGGCTTTGCTTGTTTTATTCGCTGTCACTTGATTATTATTTTGATGAACGGGACTATTTTTAACCAAATTTCTCGGCTGCCACTTTGTCATCACTTCATAAAGATAGCCGTGGCTATTAAGTGGTAGTTTTAAGTTGTGGCGACTGTTTAAAACCACAGCAAGACTGTCAATCCAACACTCAATCGGGGCGTCATAAACGTCGCCGTTGCGTTGAATGCGTTGATTTTTAACATCATCTAACAATTGATTGATTAGCTTTGCCACACGCTCCATTGTTAGTGCCGTTTTTTCTGGTCTAAAAAGCCCTAAATACTGCACAGCAAGTCTGCCGAAATCACCGTTTAGCGAGAGTGCAGACATTACTGCAAGGCTTGCTTGTTCATGCTGTAATAACACATCAAGCGATAATACCGCACCGCAAGCGGGGCATTTACACTTCATTTTTAAACTCCTTTTAACATCGTTTAAAACACATTATTCAGCCCACTTTTGTGGGAAATGGGCTGTAAATGGGTTTTATTGAATTGGTTTAGTTGGAAGTGGTTGCCAATGTGTAATTTTTTCTAGACCATATGTGTACGGATAAAATAAAAATTTCTCTCCGTCATAAAATAAAGAAATTGTCTCAGCGGCAATCGTATAAACCAAAACATGAGTATATGCCTCTGGAAGTTTCTCTTTCACGCTAATCCAGTTATTGTCTTGTGGTAATTCAACAAGCTCTGGCTTTTCAAGCACTAAATCAGAGCCGTAGTCTTCTTTTTCTTCTTCGCTTAACTGTTTTTCTTTACATACAGCTTTTCCAAGTACAATGCCGTAAACAGCGTTTGGCAAATCATTCGACGCAAAATCTTCATGATCACACATGTCATCTGCAAAATCATGAGCCTCGATTGCACCATCTAAACAACTTTGTTTAGCTTGTTCTAATGTTTCGTGTAAGTTAACAATATGAATGTCATTAGATACATCTACTGAGAAATATTTTGCATTACTCATTTTTTTATCTCCTGTTTATATTTAATTTCTGAAAAATGGGTTTTATTTATCTGCTAATGCCATTGCATTATCAATCGCTTCTCGCACAGTATCAGCCGCAGGAAAAGTGATTAAACCTTTTGGTGTCCACATTTCACATTCATTAAGTCCATATCCATTAACAACAATATCTATTGCATTTTTTTCAATGAAATCTAGCCGTTTCTTGTCATGTCTTAATGTAGTTAACTCAAACTCGCCAATTTCTACCGTTTTTTCGCCTCTTTCTGCTTTTACATTTCTAGCAAATGCAAGTGCTGCTCTTGTGTGTTTATCCATTTTTTACTCCTGCTTTGATTAGTCTTATTGATGCGCTATTTTTAGTGTTTCTTGTCCGTTTACACCGCGATTCAGTTTCACTTGTTTACCGTCTAGATACCCCCTTAAACCAGACTCATCTCCATTTCGTTCTCTGGTATCACCAACTTTACGAGTTTTAGCTTCCCTTAAATTCATTTTTTTATGTAATTGATTTTTAAATCGCTCCATTTTCTCTTTTTCTTCCTGTGTTAAAACAAAGTCTTGAACTGTTTTATAAACACCGTGAACCCAGCCAAGGCAATAATTATCTGCTCTTGCAATCAATGTACTACGCTTTAAACGCTTACTTTGCGTTGCTATAAATGCTTTTCTAGCTTGTTGTAATTGACGATACAACACATCAAAGCAGTAAGAAGCAATAACGGGCCTTTCTTCTTGACCAAAAAAAACAGCATGTACTTTTTGGTCAGAAATGTTATTAGTTCGGTCTTTAAAGTATGCTTCAACACCAAATACTCTTTCGATTAAAGAGGCGAGGGCGTGAACATATTGCCCAGTTTTGCGAGAAAATTTCTGTTTGCTATCGCTTTCTGAAA
>ENA-UOTW01000073-UOTW01000073.1-synthetic-metagenome-genome-assembly--contig:-NODE-73-length-17992-cov-34.007972_pt1 | contig 17992 bp, 18 predicted proteins | sample MGYA00238141_ERZ746978 | MGnify/ENA primary metagenome ERZ746978 (study PRJEB28755, sample SAMN02352454) | synthetic metagenome | study: EMG produced TPA metagenomics assembly of the Artificial... | reverse complement strand
AAGGCGACTAGGGTGGGACTCGAACCCACATACTCGGGAATTTAAAATTCCTTAGTCGTCAACTCTGGTGCAATGGCTAACTTGCGTGGTGTGCAGTCTGTTTTATTCAAAGTGAATGAGGCAGGTAGCGCAGATATGTTACGCGACGGCTACACAGATCGAGTGCAAGGTTTTGCCCTTCGCAACTCTGCTGGTATCTCAATGCATAAACAAGGTAATGCTGCGTCAAAAACTTTAAATGGTGGTGCGGCAACGGGATTGCGTGAACTTGCATTACAGGCTGGAACAGGTGATTTCAAAGCGGGTGATTTGATTTATCTAAACAATGATAAAAGCAACATCTACACCGTGGCGGAAGATTTAGGCAACGGTGCGGGCAAATTAAAAATCAACGCACCGGGGATTGTCACCTCGATGTCTGGTAGTGAAACTATTACATCATTTGGCGACTTTACACCTAACTTTGCCTTTGACCGCAACGCTATTGTGCTTGCAACACGTGCGCCAGCACAGCCAACAGGTGGAGATAGCGCGGAAGATGTTATGTTCTTAACTGATCCAGTTACTGGATTAGTGTTTGAAGTTCGCGTTTACCGTCAATACCGCCAAGTTAAGTTTGAAATTGGTATGACTTGGGGCGCGAAAGTTATTAATTCTCGCCACTTGGCAATTTTAGCGGGTTAACCTGAAACAACATAAAGAGCGTTCCGAAAGGAGCGCTTTTTTTCATGGAGAAAGATTATGTTTTTTAGAATTGAGAAACAAAATGAGCAGCTAGTAGTACATCAAAGCACGCTTTCTGAGCATGAATCTCTAGGGTGGGTCTTTTTAGGACCAGAAGAAACCAAAAAAGATGATAAAGGCTTGTCTGCTTTGAAAGTAGATGAGTTAAAAGCAATGCTAACTGAAAAAGGAATTGATTTCGATCCTAAAGCCAAGAAAGATGACTTGATTGCCTTACTTAGCGAAGAAAGTTAAAAGTAAAGGGGGAAATATGGATTTAATAATCCCTAATGACTCCTACGTCACTTTGGAAGAAGCTAATAAATATCACGCCCACAGAAACAGTGCATTTGCATGGCAAGAGCTTGATGACGAAACGAAAGCAAGGCGTTTAGTGAGTGCATCGGATTTCTTAGACTTCAATTATCGCTTTCTTGGTAGAAAAGTAGATCCAACACAACCTCGAGCATTTCCTCGCACTAATACTGGTGGGACTGATAGTAAAGGTATTCCAACTTCGGTCAAATACGCCGTATTTGAGTTAGCTCTTTACGAGAATCTGAATGAAAATCCAGATAGTGAAATGTCTAGCGTTCGTGTTGGTCCTCTTTCGGTGAATTTCGAGAAAAACCTAGCATCTGGTAACGCAAGTAACCGCTTTGAATATGTAAAGGGCATTCTTGATACCTATTTGGATAAAAGCCAAGGTGGCGGCAAGGCTAGAATGTTAAGAGGGTGATATGTACGGTAGGCTAAAAAACATTTCATCATCACTCATCAAAAAATTTGGTTCTCCGTGTGTAGTGAGAATTGAAAAAAAAGGTGAGTACGATCCAGAAACAGGAAGTGTTAATACTGTTCAGGCAGTGGAAAACAAAGCTTTCTGTATTTTCGATAATCTTGCTTACGATTTTCCATCATACCGTGGCGATAGTGGCGCCAGCATGGTTAAACAAGGCGATGTTTTGATTTACCTTACGGCGGAAGCTAAGCCAGAATTAAATTCACATGTTGTAGTGAATGGTGAAACGTGGCTTATTGTTAAATTTCAGCCAATTAAGCCATCTAACACCGTCATCATTTACCAATGTCAAGCAAGGCGATTGGGTGGTTAATATGGGAAGTTTTGTTATTGATATAGCAAAATTCAGAGAAAAGCTCGGCAATAAAGCAGATCTTGTTCTGAGAAAAGTTGGGATTGAAACGTATGAAAAAGTAAAACAGAAAACACCAGTAGATACGGGGCAGTTAAACCGCTTTTACTTTATCACATAAAATCCGAGAAAGTCTGATTGTACAGCGTGAACTTTTCCCCTTATCAGGTGAAATCCACATTGACGGTACTTACGTGCATTCCGCTCCACGTCCAAAGAATAAGAAAGCTGACCGAGTAGATAGACGTTTAAAAGAAAATGCCAATCCAAATAAAAAAGGGCGCTTAGCCCTTTCATTCATCAAACATCGCATTTCCTCTTGACTGCTTTTCAACAAGATCGCCCCATTTCTGCATATATTCTTTTCTTTGTGTTAGATATTTTGCTTTATTGTATGTGCCGCGAACTGTCGAATATTCAAAATGGGCAAGACATACTTCAATAATATCTGCATTAAATTCTCTTTCATTCATCTCAGTACTGAACACAGAACGTAAGCCATGTGCTGTGAGTTTATTTTGATACCCGATACGCTTAATTGCTTTATTTGGCGTATCTCTACTCATATGTTCGTGAACATTTTGTACACCTGGAAAAACATATTGTCTATGTCCACTAATTTTCTTCATTGTTTTTAGTATAGCAAGGGCTTGCTTTGATAATGGACAAATAAAGTCTTGTACTTTGCCGATTCTTCCTTTCATTTTATGTTTTGGCACTTCCCATAGTTCGTTTTCCCAATCTATTTCACTCCATTCCATTTGAACTATTGATCCGACTCTCATTGCGGTGAGTAGAGTAAGCTCAATAGCACACCGTGTTTCTAATGTTATTTTGGAGTTTCTTAGTGTTTCGAAGAATTCTGGTAGCTCATCAAAAAGAATAGATGGATTATTATCATGAACCGGTTTAATAAACACTTTCCCTATATCAGCCGTTGGATTGCTTGGTATAATTGAACTATTGACCGCGTGAATCATAATATTATTCAGATAACCAATAATACGATGTAGCGTGTCTAACTTGCCCTCTTTTTCCAAGCCGCGTAATTTCGAGATCATGAGTGGTGCGGATATGTCATAGATAGAGTAGTGGCCCACTACATCTAATAAGTGGCGCTGTAGCCTATCTTTTATATCGTCAAATGTGTCTTGTTTTAATTTTCCTGCGTTGACTTCATTTTCTCTGAGCCTAAGCCAACTTTTTGCTATTGCAGCTAGTGTAAATTCTTTTTCTTGTAATTTTTTCTGAGACGCCTCAAAAACATGATCCTGTGGGTCTATATCTTGAGCAAGTAAAGAGCGGTATTCATCACGTTTTTGTCTAGCTGCCGCTAAAGATAATTCTGGATAACTACCTAAGCTTATGATGGTTCTTTTTTTAGAAAAAGGTTTGTAATACTGAAAACGCCATATTTTTTCGAGCTATTTTTTCTTATGAAAAGAAGTAGTCCATGCCCATCGGATAGATAGTAGTCTTTTTCCTTTGCTTTAGCATTATTTATCTCTGTGACAGTGAGTGGTTTAACTGTTTTTGCCATATCTTTCCCCTATTTTGGTATTACGTTTTCCAAAATTTTTGGTATTACATTTCAAAAATCCCATTTTTGGGGTGGCGTAATACCAAATTTAAAAAAATGTAATACCAAATATAATACCAAAATTGTTGGATAGTATTGGAATGTTTTGGATTATTTTGGAAAGATTTATGTGTGATTTATGGCTTTGTTATTGATTTTATTGGGGATTTTGGACTGTTTTGGATAGGTTTGGAAAGGGAAATGGTGCGACTAGCTGGACTCGAACCAGTGACCCCCACCATGTCAAGGTGGTGCTCTAACCAACTGAGCTATAGTCGCATCCTGAAATGCGGGGCTATCATATAAGCTTTCAAAACATAACACAAGCACTTTTTCTCTTTCCTTTTTTAACTGCCAAAAAAGTAACCATTTTTCCTTAACTAAAATAGGGAATTTTCGAAATTGTGATCTCGATCTAATTTTATTTTAGGCGTATAATAAGGCACAGTTTTTTCTTTCAAGCTTGAATTATGTAAGAAAGCTAGGATCACTATTTTATAACTTATATCATTTACGGAGTAGGTAATGTCTAGAAGACTAAGAAGAACGAAGATTGTATGTACAATGGGACCGTCAACAGAGCGTGGGAATAATCTTGAAAAAATTATCATGGCTGGCGCGAATGTTGTTCGTATGAACTTTTCTCATGGCACACCAGAAGATCATATCGGTCGCGCGGAGAAAGTACGTGAAGTGGCAAAAAAACTTGGAAAAACCGTTGCTATTTTAGGTGATTTACAAGGCCCTAAAATCCGTGTCTCAACTTTCAAAGATGGTAAAATTTTCTTAAATATTGGTGATAAATTTGTGCTTGATGCCGATTTACCAAAAGGTGAAGGTACGCAAGAAGGTGTTGGTTTAGACTACAAAACATTACCACAAGACGTTGTGCCAGGCGATATTTTATTGTTAGATGATGGTCGTGTTCAATTAAAAGTCTTATCTACAGAAGGTAATAAAGTTTTTACTGAAGTCACTGTTGGTGGTCCATTATCGAACAATAAAGGTATTAACAAGTTAGGCGGAGGTTTATCTGCTGATGCATTAACTGAAAAAGATAAAAATGATATTTTATTGGCAGCAAAAATCGGGGTAGATTATTTAGCGGTTTCTTTCCCTCGTTCAAGTGCAGATTTAAACTATGCGCGTGAGTTAGCTGAAGCCGCAGGCTTAAAAGCAAAAATCGTGGCAAAAGTAGAACGTGCAGAAACTGTTGCAACCACTGAAGCAATGGATGACATTATTTTAGCATCAGATGTCATCATGGTAGCACGTGGTGACTTAGGGGTTGAAATTGGTGACCCTGAATTAGTGGGTGTACAGAAAAAATTAATCCGTCGCGCACGTCAATTAAACCGTGTTGTTATTACAGCAACACAAATGATGGAATCTATGATTAGCAATCCAATGCCGACTCGTGCGGAAGTGATGGACGTAGCGAATGCCGTATTAGATGGTACAGACGCCGTGATGCTTTCTGCAGAAACAGCGGCAGGGCAATATCCAGCAGAAACAGTGGCTACCATGGCAAAAGTATGTTTAGGTGCTGAAAAAATGCCAAGCATCAATGTTTCTCGTCACCGTATGGATATCACTTTTGATTCTATCGAAGAATCTGTTGCAATGTCTGCAATGTATGCTGCAAACCACATGAAAGGTGTTGCTGCGATTATTGCAATGACACATACTGGACGTACCGCGTTATTAATGTCACGTATTAGTTCTGGTTTACCGATTTTTGCCTTATCTCGTAACCAATATGCATTAAATCTTTGTGCATTATACCGTGGTGTTACACCTGTTCATTTTGATGAAGTCAGCCGTAATTCAAAAGGTGCAGCTGCAGCGATTCGTTTGTTAAAAGAGAAAGGTTTCTTAGTATCGGGTGATTTAGTTCTTTTAACTCAAGGTGATGAATTGTTAGCAAGTGGTACAAATACTTGCCGTACACTAGTTGTAGAATAAACAGTATCCTTAAAACAAAACGGTGATAAGCTAATGTTTATCACCGTTTTTTATTGCCATTTAATTGCCATTTATTTAGAATTAGAATCTTTAATAATAAAAATTATTATCATTAAGGTTAATAGTTATGGATAAAAATTTAATGAAGGGATGTGTATTCTTATCAATAGTCGGTTGCGGTATCCAAATAGGGCTAGCATCAAATCCAAATCCTCCAGATGTGGATGAGTTATTACCTATTATTGTGAATGCTGATGAAGATAATAAATTACCAGGTCGTTCTGTATTAAAACAGAAAAATATCGATCAACAACAAGCAGATAATGCTGCTGACTTAATAAATATTTTGCCTGGGGTAAATATGGCGGGAGGATTTCGCCCTGGTGGTCAAACATTAAATATTAATGGAATGGGTGTTGCTGAAGATGTTAGAGTTCAACTAGACGGCGCAACAAAAAGTTTCGAAAAATATCAACAAGGCTCTATTTTTATTGAACCTGAGTTATTAAGAAAGGTGACAGTAGACAAAGGAAATTATTCTCCTCAATATGGCAATGGTGGCTTTGCTGGTACTGTAAAATTTGAAACAAAAGATGCAACTGATTTTTTGAAAGAAAATCAGAAAATAGGTGGATTATTTAAATATGGAAATAATAGCAATAATAATCAGAAAACTTATAGTACAGCCCTAGTTTTACAGAATGAACAAAAAAATATTGATTTGTTATTATTTGGTTCTGTAAGAAATGCAAGCAATTATACAAGACCTGATAAAAGTAAAATTCTTTTTTCAAAAAACAATCAAAAAAGTGGATTAATAAAAGTAAATTGGCAAATTACTCCTGAACATTTATTAACTTTATCCAGTGTTTATGGTATTCATAAAGGGTGGGAACCTTGGGCAGCAAAAAGAGATGTGATGTCGAGACCAACAGAAACAGAAATAAAACGCTATGGGATTGATGTTGCGTGGAAACGTAAACTTGTTTATCGAGATCAAAAAGATGAAAGTTATTCATTGAAATATCGCTATTTACCTGAAAATAATAAGTGGATTAATTTATCTGTTCAGCTGAGTTATAGTAAAACAGAACAGAATGATACTCGCCATGAGAAAGTCACTTCTTCATTCCTAGGTACATTAGGAAATAAAAGTTGGATAACTTATTCAGATCTTACTTTTGATATAAGTAACACAAGTACTCTAAATATTGGGCGTGCTGAGCATGAACTGCTATTTAGTTTACAGTGGTTAAAAAATAAAAGAAATACCCTTATGTATCATAAAGGGGGAGTCAAGAAGGCAGACTATAATTATGGCTATTTTCAGCCTTATTATATGCCTTCTGGGCGCCAGTATACACAAGCATTTTATTTACAAGATCAAATAAAATGGCAGAATTTCCTCTTTACAGGAGGGATAAGATATGACCATATCAATAATATAGGGCAGAAAAATTTAGCGCCACGATATAATGATATCTCTGCAGGACATGATTATAGCCAGAAAAATTATACTGGTTGGTCTTATTATTTAGGTCTTAAGTATGATGTAAATCATTATTTAAGTTTATTTACGAATTTTAGTAAAACTTGGCGAGCCCCTGTTATTGATGAACAGTATGAGACACAATATAGTCAAGCTTCTGTATCTGCGACTTCTTTAAATTTAGAAAAAGAAATGATTAATCAAACCAGAGTGGGTGGAATTATTACTCTCAATCATCTATTTCAGGAAAATGATGCTTTTCAATTTAGAACTACTTATTTTTACAATCGCGGCAAGAATGAAATCTTCAAAACGAGAGGGGTTAATTGCGTAGAAAATGCTTTAGATGTTGATAATAGTGTTTGTCCTAAAATTATTAGTAATTACCGTAATTTACCTGGTTATGTTATTCAAGGAGCGGAATTAGAAGCTTATTATCAATCATCGTATTTATTTGGTGGACTGACATATTCTTATGTAAAAGGAAAACGCGATACTTCACCAAGAAATCCATGGAGTAAAACATCTACATGGATCGCAGAAACACCACCTAGAAAAGCAACCGCTACTTTAGGTTTTAATATTCCGGAATATTATTTTACGGCAGGTTGGCGTGCTGAGTTTGTGAGAAAGCAAGATAGATCACCACTATCTAATGATTCTAAAGCATCATATTGGGCATTACCTTCTTCAAAAGGATATAGCCTACATAGTGTATTCTTCTCTTGGAGTCCTACAAAGATTAAAGGAATGAATTTCAAAGTTACTGTTGATAATTTATTTAACCGACCCTATTATCCTTACTTAGGAGAATTAGCTTCAGGAACCGGTAGGAATGTCAAATTTAGCCTGACTCAGCAATTTTAAAATATAGCCCGATTGAATCCAAATCGGGCTATATTTTTTTATGCGGTCGCTTGTTTCATTTTTTGCGTAAACTGCGCTAGTTCAGCTAAGCAGGCTTGTGGGTCATGGCGATATTTTTCAATAATTTGAACGGTAGCAGAACCCGAAATGGCACCATTGACGCCCATTTTTAACACATCGCTAACTTGCTGTGGTTGCGAAATACCAAAGCCTTGCAAAATAGGGGGAGCTTGATAGGCTTTGAGGCGCTCGACGAGTGTTTTTAAGTTGCCAGCAGATTGTTGATTTTCTACTCCTGTTACACCTGAACGAGAAACTAAATAGGTGTAACCTTGTGTTTGTTGAGCGACACGTTTGATCGTGTCTTCACAGGCATTAGGCGGACAGATAAAAACCTGCTGAATGCTATATTTTTCAGCCATAACCGTAAACTCTCGATGGGCGAATAATGGTAAATCCGCAATTAATACCGCATCCACGCCCACTTCAGCACAACGTTGATAAAAACGTTCAATGCCTTGTGCATAAACCAGATTGGCACAAAGCAGTAAACTTATTGGTAGTGTCGGATAAGTTGATCGTACTTGTGTTAATAACTGAAAACTGGCATCTGTGCTACAACCTGCGGCTAACGCACGTTGGTTAGCGGCTTGAATCACTGGACCATCTAACATCGGATCAGAAAAAGGAAAGCCTAATTCTAAAGCGTCTGCACCATTTTCCACTAAGGTTTGAATAATTTCAAATGACTGTGCCAGATTAGGATCGCATAGCGTGACAAAAGGGACAAATGCACCTTGTTGTTTTTGTTGTAATTGTGAAAAGAGGCTATCAAAACGGCGCATGCGAAACTCCTTTTTGCGATAAAATGCGATCTACGGTGAAAATATCTTTATCACCTCGTCCAGATAAATTGACCACCAAGAGTTGTTCTTTTTCAGGCTGGCGCTGAATCAGTTTTAAGGCATAAGCGAGGGCATGGGCACTTTCTAATGCGGGAATAATGCCTTCATGGCGTGCTAAGGCTTGGAAGGCGGATAAGGCTTCATCATCGGTAATGGATTCATATTGGGCACGCCCAATCGCTTGTAAATGTGCGTGTTGTGGACCAACGGAAGGAAAATCAAGTCCTGCTGAAATCGAATACGATTCTTCAATTTGTCCATCTGGTGTTTGCATCAAGGGCGCTTTCATACCAAAGTAGATTCCTGTTGTGCCATGACCTAGTGGAGCGCCATGTTGCCCAGTGGCAATTCCTTTGCCCGCTGGTTCAACACCAATTAAACGTACGCTGGTTTCCTCGATAAAGTCATTGAACATACCAATGGCATTTGAACCCCCACCAACCGCAGCAATGACTGCATCAGGTAAACGCCCTTCGCGTGCTAGAATTTGTTGCTTGGTTTCTTCACCAATGATTTTTTGGAACTCACGCACAATAGTAGGAAAGGGATGAGGACCTGCTGCCGTGCCGAGTAAATAATGGGTGTGTTCATAATTTTCTGCCCAATCACGCATGGCTTCACAGCAGGCGTCTTTTAATGAGGCTGAGCCTTTCGTTACCGCAGTCACATTCGCCCCCATTAAACGCATACGAAATACATTCGGCGATTGACGTTCAACATCTTTTGCGCCCATGTAGATTTGGCATGGCATGCCGAGCATGGCACAAGCGAGAGCTGTTGCTACGCCATGTTGTCCCGCCCCTGTTTCCGCAATAATACGGGTTTTGCCCATCCGTTTCGCTAATAAGATTTGCCCTAATACTTGATTGGTTTTATGCGCACCGCCATGCAATAAATCTTCACGCTTCAGGTACAGTTTGGTTTTACTGCCTTGAGTGAGATTGCGACAGCGAGTCAGCGCAGTTGGGCGACCTGCATAGTTCTTCAATAAATCGAGGAAGGTTTCTTTAAATGTGGGATCTTGTTGTGCCTCAACAAAGGCTTTTTCGAGATTTTTCAACACCGGCATCAGAATTTCGGGGACATACATTCCTCCAAATTCGCCGAAATAGGGATTAAGTAAGGTTTCTGACATGGTTATTCCTTTAAACAAGATAATGATAAATCGTTGTGATGGATAAAATTGAAACTATTTCACTTTTAAATGTTGCACTATTAAACTAGTTCTGAATATAAAAAGCAAGTGTTTTATGAAAAATAACGAAAACGTGGTGAAAAAAGAGAGAAAAGGTGCCAATGACTTCGCACCTTAGCATGATGAAAGGAATTGCAGGAATTATTTCGTTTGTTTGACGACATTGAGTGGCGCGCTACTTTGCGCTGTTGGCATCACTTCAATGCGGTTAATGTTGACATGTTCAGGCTGTTGATTTGCCCACAAGACAATATTGGCAATATCTTCAGGAGTAACAAACTGCACATCTTCATATAATTTTGCGGCGCGTTGATCATCGCCTTTGAATCGCACATTGGAAAACTCAGTCCCTCCGCATAATCCCGGTTCAATATTGGTCACACGAATGGCGGTGCCTGCGAGATCGGCACGTAAGTTTAAGCTAAATTGTTTGATAAAGGCTTTGCTTGCGCCATAAACATTGCCACCCGGATATGGGTAAGTCCCTGCAATCGATCCTAAATTAATAATATGTCCTTGATTGCGGCTGACCATTTGCGGTAGTAGTAGGCGAGTGATGGTGACTAATCCTGTGATGTTGGTGTTGATCATTTGTATCCAGTCATCTAATTCCGCTTTATCAGCACGATCAAGCCCTAATGCTAACCCCGCATTATTGACTAAAAGATCCACTGCTTGCCAGGCTTGAGGCAGGTTGTTAATCGCTTTTTCTGTGGCGTGGCGATCGCAGAGATCAAAGGCGAGTGGCAAAAAATCTGCACCAAATTCTTGCTGTAATGCGGCTAAACGTTCAGCACGTCGCCCTGTGCCAATCACGTTGTAATTATGCTGAATTAATGTACGACAAATCGCGGTGCCAAATCCGGCAGTGGCGCCGGTCACTAATGCAATTTTTTTCATTTTTACCTCAGGTATAAGTTATCACGCTGTTTAACTTAGCGGAGTTGAGCAAAAGCTGCAACGACTTTTTGGTGTGATTTTACACCAGGATAAGTTTCAAGCCCTGAATTTAAATCCAGCCCTAAACAGCCTTGAGCGAGCGCCAGAGGGATATTTTCTGGTGTAATACCACCAGCTAACATACTTTTGGGTTTTAAGTGATGAGGGAGCAATTGCCAATCAAATGTTTTCCCCGTTCCGCCACGTTGTTGATGCGTTTTGCTGTCAAAAATATAACGATCAATATGTTCATTTTCCACGATTTGACACGGACTGGTGCCGCTACTCTCAATGCAAATGGCGCGCCAAATTTCACAATTCACTGGCAATTCATCGCGTAATTGGCGAATAAATTCGTGGTTTTCGTTGCCATGTAATTGGACGGCGTGGAGTCTTAATTGAGTTGCAAGGTGACAGATAAACGCTATGGATTGATCTTGAAATACCCCAACAAAGCGCAATGGGGCTTGTGTGACTAATTCTTGCGCTTGACGTAAGCTAACACAACGTTTTGAGTGTGTCACAAAAATCAGCCCACCGTAAAGCGCACCTTGCTGGTAAACCGCTCGTACGTCTTGTGGGCGGGTGAGTCCACAAACTTTATGTTCTCCAAAAAGAAGTGAGCGTACCGCATGATTTAAATCTGCGTGTTGCATTAAACTACTGCCAATTAAAAAACCGTCGGCAACAGGGCGTAAGTCTCGAATTTGTTGGTGTTGATAGATACCCGATTCACTGATAATTTTGGTTCCAGTAGGAATCTGATCGGCATAGTGTTGAGTGATCTGGGCAACACGTTGTATGTCTACACTGAGATCATGTAAATTCCGATTATTGACACCAATCACTTTCGCTTTTAACGCTAATGCGCGCGCAAATTCTGCCTCATTACTGGTTTCAGTTAAAACGCCCATCCCTAATTGGTGTGCTAATGTGGCTAATTGTGTATAGCCTTCATCATTGAGAACGGAAAGCATCAATAAAATAGCATCGGCTTGTGCATACCGTGCTAAATATACTTGGTATTCGGATAAGATGAAATCTTTACATAAAATCGGTTGTGTCACGCGTTGGCGTACTTGAGCAATATCAGCAAAATGCCCTTGAAAATATTTTTCATCGGTTAAGACGGAAATGACCGTAGCATAGTGTTGATAAACCTCGGCAATCTCGGTTAAATCGAATGCTGCACGAATTAAGCCTTTTGAGGGAGAGGCTTTTTTACATTCTAAGATATATGAAGGGCGTTGTTTTGAGCCTTGTTGCATCGCTTGATAAAAGTCACGATCACTATGTTCTAGCTGATCTCGAAAGCTTGCTAAAGGCAATTGTGCTTGTTTTTCTGCAATCCAAATGGTTTTATCTTGAATGATTTTTTGCAGAATAGAGGGAAGCGCTTGTGTCATTGTTATGTTCTCTCAATAAGTCATCAAAACGAATTAATATTGGGTAAGTTGTTGTAAGGTCTCAAATGGTTTGCCTGTGGCGATAATATCCATAATTGCTTGTGCATTTTGTTTGAGGTTTGGATAGCCAAATAAGCTCATCAACATGGCACTATTCATTGCCACTGCTTGTTGGTGTGCCAATTTGCCTTTGCCTTGTAAAAGTGCGGTCAGAATTTGGGCATTTTCGCTAGGCTTTCCGCCACGTAATGTTTCAAGTGGCTGTGGCTGAAAGCCAAAATCTTGCGGCGTAAGTGTATAACGTTCAATTTGTCCTGCTTTGATTTCAGCGACTTCGGTCACACCATGTAGTGCAATTTCATCTAAGCCTGAGCCATGTACCACTACGCTATGCTCATGTCCCAAACGGGCAACCGTTTCTGCATAAGGTTGAATTAAGTCAGATGAATACACACCAAGTAACTGCCGTTTGGGTTTGGCTGGATTGATCAAGGGACCTAAGATATTAAAAATAGTGCGTGTTTTAAGTGCTTGGCGGACAGGAATCGCATGTTGAAACCCCAGATGATATTGTGGGGCAAAAAGAAAACATAAGCCAATTTCATCCAACGCTTGTCTGGCTTTGTGAGCTGATATATGGACATTCACCCCTAAGGCAGTTAACAGATCACTGGCACCCGTTTGGCTCGAAACACTACGATTACCATGTTTTGCGACTTTTAGTCCATAACTGGCCGCTACAATTGCCGAAGCTGTAGAAATATTAATGGTATTGGCGCTATCTCCTCCCGTGCCCACAATATCAGCAAAAGGGTAGTCTGGAATGGGAAAGGATTCGGCATCAGCTTGTAATGCAGTGACGGCACCACTGATTTCTTCAGGGGTTTCACCGCGCAGTTTAAGGGCAATTAATGCGGCACTGAGTTGTGAGTTATCCAATTGTCCACGTACGATAGCGGTGAAAAGAAATTCGGTTTGTTGTTGGTTTAACGCTTTTTTTTCAAAGAGTTGGTGAAGTAACTGCTCGGTTTGCATGTTTTTTCCTTTTAAATCCATTTTTACTTTGTAATTTAAAACTATTAAACTAGTACAAAATAATAATGTCAAGGGGTAAATTTTGCATCCAATAGAAAAATACGGTATATCTTGATCAAAATAGTATAAAAACAACGCAGACAAGGATGGTTGCAGGAGGAAAACAAATGTCACTTAGTATTTTATCGCCTTTGCTTTATCTGTTCATTGGCATGTTTTTGGCGCGTTTTCCTCTTAATATTAAAGGAAAAATCTCTATTTTTTTGACTAAATGTGTGATCCCAGCTGTCATTGTGTATAACATCGCCACCTATAAAAAAGGCTTCTTAGTTATTATGTTGGGAACTATGTTAATGCTCTTGATATTATTTCTGATTAGCCGTGTTTATCAAGAGAATCCCGTTAAACGCCTTTGTTTCTTTTATTTAAATATTGCTTGGTTCGGCTTACCTATTGGTAATGCTATTTGGGGCAGCGAAGCGGCGATGATTTTGATTAGTGTCTATATTGGGAGTTCACTGTTTTGCAATTCTGCTTGTGTTAGTTTGATGTCAAGCGGTACGACATGGAAAAAGCAACTAAGTCAACTCGCGACATCACCGCCCGTGCTGGCTTTAATGCTCGGTATTGTCGCCATGCCTGTGGGTGAATGGATAGAGCGTCAATGTGTTTTCCTATATGAAAGTTTAAAATTTACTATGACCTTTTTAGGGATGATGCTGTTGGGAATGTGGTTAGCAAGTACAAAACTCAAGCAAGCTGATTTTAAAGAAGCCATGGTCTTGTTTGTGTTTAGAATGCTCACGATTGCGTTATTGGTTTCGGTTTTTCTTCATCTCGCAGACTTTTATGAATTTGAGCTCATTATTCAAAATAAGCCTGTCTTTTATTTATTGAGTTTTCTGCCACCTGCCGCGAATTTGATTATTTTAGAAACCTATTATTTAAACACAGGCACATCGGCTAGCCGAATTGCCTGTGGAACTATTATCAGTCTGATGGCAATCAGTATTTATGTGACAGGGTTACTTATCTTTTCATGACCCACCTAAGTGTGCTCGAAGGTGTTCAGATTTCATGCGCCAACAGCCATTCAATAGACTGCGCTAATAACTGTGAACCTTGCACTGTTAAGATGCTTTCTGGATGAAATTGAAAACTACAAATTGGCAAATGTTTATGTCGAATAGCCATGATAATGTCATGGTAGGTTGCGTTGACAATAAATTCGTCAGATAAATCAACGCCCATTAAGGAGTGGTATCGTGCGACGGGCATTGGATTTGGTAAGTGTGCAAACATCATTTGCTGATCGTGTGTAATGTTTGACACTTTGCCATGTAAGACTTCGCCTGCATGGATTACTTTACCACCAAATGCTTCAACAATCGCTTGATGACCTAAACAAATGCCAATCATTCTAACCTTTTGTTTTAAACGCTGAATCAGGGGTAACATATTACCCGCTTGTTGCGGTGTACTCGGACCAGGTGAAAGCGCTAGAATCGTATTGGGGTGGGCAAGTGTAACCTGTTCTAATACATCGAGATCACAATCATTACGATAGATGTGGACTTGATGTCCTAAACAACGCAACTGATCCACTAAGTTATAGGTAAAGGAGTCAAAATTATCTAAAAATACAATCTTTGCCATACTGCTGTCCTTATGCTTGACGAGGTGTTTGGTGAGTTTGAACAATCGCGTTAATCACGGCTTGTGCTTTGTGTCGTGTTTCATCGGCTTCTTTTTGCGGATCTGAATCGAGCACTTCGCCACAACCGGCTTGGATGTAGGCAATACCTTGTTGCACAAAGGCAGAACGTATCACAATACACGTGTCTAAATCGCCATTCGAAGCGAGATACCCTACTGCACCGCCATAACTATGTCGTTTTTGTTGTTCAACTTGATAGAGCAGTTGCATTGCTTTAATTTTTGGAGCACCAGTGAGTGTCCCCATGTTCATGCAAGCTTGATAGGCGTGTAACGCATCTAATTCAGGTCGTAATTTGCCCACCACGCGAGAAACTAAGTGCATAATGTGAGAATAGCGATCTACCTGCATTAAATCTGCCACTTGGCGTGTCCCGGTTTCACAGACCCGTGCAATATCATTACGGGCTAAATCCACTAACATCAAATGTTCTGCGAGTTCTTTTTGATCTAAACGTAATTCCAGTTCTAAGCGAGCGTCCAATTCTGGATCAATCTGACCATTGGGATAAAAACCGCGCGGGCGTGAACCCGCAATCGGATAAATCTCGAGCTGACGGGTTTGCTGTGTATATTTCAATGCACTTTCTGGTGAGGCGCCAAAGAGAGTAAAGTCTTCATCTTGCATAAAGAACATATAAGGGCTCGGATTCGTGTGTTTCAGCTGTCGGTAACTTGCCAATGTATTTGGACAGGCTAACGAAAAGCGACGGGAAGGCACAATTTGAAATACATCACCTTGATAAAGATGTTGTTTTAATACCTGAATAATTTGTTTAAATTGCACATCATCAAGGTTCGTTGTCAGCGTAGTGTCCGCCGAAACACAATGTAAGTGCGGTTCAATGTTTGCAAATTTTTGTATTATCTGATCAGCTTGTTGCTGTAGCGCTGTTTGATATTGTGGCGCAAAACAGAAACTGTGTAGCTGAGCTTGTTGTAATTGATGATCGAGTGTTAATTGATGTTCCGCTAAGTAGAAACAATAGTCAGGACAATCGAGCCCATCCTCTTGTAATTGAATGTTATCCATAGGGATAAACTGGGTCACTAAATCATAAGCAAATAAGCCGCCTAACAGAACGGGGACCTCACTATGTTGATAAAGTGAGAGCAGGGCACGTAGCGCATCAAAACAAGTTGAAGCATGTAATTTGTTGTCTTCATCAAGGTTTTTGTCAAGTTTTGGAAAGATAACTGAGAATTGCCTCTCTGTGACTGCACTGATTTCATAGTGACATTGTAACTTCTCCATAAGTGCATGCAAAACAGCGACGCCATTTTGTGTTTTAGCACAGAAGGTCACACGTAATCCATGACAGGTAATTTTTAGTGCGGGTTGTATAACTAAGAGGCTTTTTAAACTGTTTTTACTATGAATTTCAGCAGATTCGAGTAACAGCGTGTTGGTTTTATCCTGACAGAGTGCCGCAAAAACATGTGTTGGATCGGCGTAATAAGGTAATGATTGAGTTAAGGTATGAATAAAAGCGAATGACATAGTATATGTGTGTCCTTTTTTTTGTAATTTTGAACTATTAAACTAGTTTATTATTTTTATGTCAAGGTGGAACATGATAAAAAATGGAATAAATAAAAACTTAGCACCGTGAAAATTGAGCTGTTTTATACCAAATTGAAACTCGTTAGAAAGGCGTGAATAAAATATTAGCGCTCAGAGGAGAGTAAGTTGCACTTTCACTTAAATTCGTTATGATTAACCATCATTTATTTTAAGGAGAAAAAACATGTGGTCTGATATTGCAACAGGATATGGGCTTTTTATTTTAGAAATCTTAACAATTTTATTGGTCATTGCAGGCATCGCTTTTATGATTGTGACATTAAAGCAACATAAAGCAAAAAGTACGGGCGAACTTGTGGTGGTGGATTTATCAGAGGAATACCAAGAAAACAGCAAAAGATTACGTGAGTTTAGTTTATCGGAAGAAACACGTAAGCAATTAGAGAAAACCCAAAAAAAAGCAGATAAAGAAAAAGCGAAACGTGAAAAAGAAAAGCGTAAAAAAGGTGAAGACATCGCAGACGAGCATAAACCGCGCCTTTATGTCTTAAAGTTTAAAGGCGATATTGCAGCGTCAGCGACGAGTGCATTACGTGAAGAAGTGAGTACCATTATTGGGGTTGCCAAGCCAGAAGATGAGGTTTTAGTACGCTTAGAAAGTCCCGGTGGAATGGTACATGGTTATGGGTTAGCGGCGTCGCAGTTGCTACGTTTAAAACAACATGGCATTAAATTAACGGTTGCGGTAGATAAAGTAGCAGCCAGTGGGGGATATATGATGGCTTGCGTGGCGGATACTATTGTTGCCGCGCCATTTGCGATTTTGGGATCAGTCGGTGTGGTTGCACAAATTCCTAACATTCATCGTTTGTTAAAAAAACATGATGTGGATGTCGATGTGATGACGGCGGGTGAATATAAACGCACGATGACTGTGTTAGGCGAAAATACAGAAAAAGGAAAACAGAAATTCCAGCAAGAATTAGAAGAAACGCATCAATTATTCAAACAATTTGTGACCCAAAACCGTCCGCAAGTCAATATTGAGGAAATTGCCACAGGGGAACACTGGTTTGGTCAACAAGCGTTAGGATTGCATTTAGTGGATGCAATTTCAACAAGTGATGATTTAATTCTAAACGCGATCAAAGAAAATAAAACCGTTTTATCCGTGAAATATCATGTAAAACAATCGTTCCTTCAAAAAGTCGGTAAACAGGCAGAAGAAAGTACAGATGCCTTTTTATTACGTTGGCTGAGACGAAATAACAGTACATTACTTTAGCTGAAGCAACTTTACAGTAGTTGACTAAAAGTTTCGAAATATTAAGTATTTGTTGATTTACTTTATGAACAATAGGGCTTACTATATTGAGCTGAATTTTAAGCAATTTTGGATATCACCAGTTGTTTAACGAAAAGTGAAGATAGACGAATTGTTTTTTATCTAATCGTGCCGTAAAACCACGTCCTTTAGGGCGTGGATATAAGGTA
>ENA-UOTW01000072-UOTW01000072.1-synthetic-metagenome-genome-assembly--contig:-NODE-72-length-18417-cov-71.433504_pt1 | contig 18417 bp, 11 predicted proteins | sample MGYA00238141_ERZ746978 | MGnify/ENA primary metagenome ERZ746978 (study PRJEB28755, sample SAMN02352454) | synthetic metagenome | study: EMG produced TPA metagenomics assembly of the Artificial... | reverse complement strand
TCATCATCTGATTTCTTGCTGTTTGGAATATAATTATTTAACGCATTTCTCACAGAAATCACCAAGGCTTTAACAGTTTTAACCGCTTTTGAACTTGCCGCTGTAGTCTCACTTTCACTGTCAGTTGAAGATGATATATTTACTGGACCCGCATCTCCTTTGTCGCCCTTTATTCCATTTTCAATGAAATTCGATCTTGCTTGTTCGATTGCGTTTACAGCATTTTGGACTGACTGACTAACAACTTGTGCTTTCTCTGTCGCAGTTTGTGCAGCAAGCACAGCTAAGTTCTTAGCTTGTTGTGTTGCTTCTGTATCAAGTGCAACTTGTTGTGCATTCTGTGATACTTCTTCGGCTTTCTGAACAACAAGATTTTTATTTTGCTCTACTGAATTTTCGGCATTTTTTAATTGCCCATAAGTGACTGGATGATTATCCTCTGTTGGTTCAACGATAATAAAGGTTTCTGAAAATCCCTTACCATCATTTCTTAGTCCTGGAATTTTCTCTAAATGAGATTGGATTCCGTCAAATTCTTCCGCAACCGCATTACCGTCCGCTTTTGTGTACGGCGCGAAGTCGTGTTTGCGTTTATATTTTTCCGCTTGATTAGACACGGTAAAACCTCCGAGGAATGAAGTTAAGAATTAGACCTGTTAATTCAAATTGAGGGGAATATAACGAGCTTCCTGTGAACGAGATCGAAATATTTCTGCTGTAACCAGCTAGGCGAAGTGTTGGCGTTGAGTAATCCTCGGCGGACCACAAGAAATCATCCCATAAACTTTCATTCCAACGACCGCCATCACCAGTAGCACGAATATCTCTGGCTAAATGTGGTGCGTGAATATCTGCGTTATAATCAAGATCGAACCTGTATTGGAAATTAAGCATACCTTTTGCGGTCGCTTGTAATTCTGCGCTTTTCCAACTTTTGACATGTACAGGTGAGCCACAATGATTGAAAGACATTTTAACAACCCAATCTATCGGTCTGCCTGAGAATGAATAGCACTTATCTGATTGGCGATAAACCTTGCCATCACTGAATGCAAGATAGGTATTTTCTTTGCTCTGCCAAACACCCATTAATTTATCTGGATAGTTAAAATATGAGCATCTTGTTTTCCCATCTGGCAATAACATCATGCAAATATGAAGTGCATTTTCAGAATAGAATCTAACCTGATTTGATTTCGCTTTGGTTGAAGAATAAATAATATTATTTTCAATTGGCTTAAACCCAAGTTTACGACTTGAGTCCGTTTCACTTAATTTGAAGTCACCAAATTGCTCTGTCGCATCAACTCGAATAATACCGTGCTGACTTACCGCAATTGCCATGAAAACAGTTTGTAATGTGCCAGCTTTAATACCAACAGAAGAAATATCTTTCAACACCCAATCTTCACGTGTTGAGCCGTAAAGTGCGCTAACTTTATGACGACACCCTATGAGTAAAACACCACCAACAGTTGAAGAAAGCGCGGTAATTTCATCGCCTACACCAAATTGCTCCGAACCTAAAATAACGGACCATTTAGTCGGTTTACCAACGAGAGAATGCCCCAATTGCCCACCTTCAAACGAAACAAATAAGTGGTTTCGGTGTGCGCAAATGTGAATTGGTTTTTCAGCATGAATAGCGACTGGAACAATAACGCCATCTGGACGAATTTCAATAACTTGTTCGCCATTACATCCATAAGCGTATTGAGTTTGAGGACTACCGTAAAAGTTATGATATATAAACTTCCAATATTTACCCTTAGATAACACAACCTTGTCACAAGATTGAACTTTAGCCACAATCTGACTTGAAATAGTGATATTGTCATTGATATTCAACTCAGTAGATGTGACGATAAAACCAATCTGGTTATCTGAGGATAATACAACGGATAGGATATTGCTTTTTACTGCACCAACAGAAAATTCAATACCATCAATTAAATCCTGTGGTTTACTGATTTCTTTTAATTGAACAATGTACGTCTGCGCTGATTCTTTCCAACCATTCTCAGTCGCAAAAAATACACCGCACTTTTCTTCCTGATCGCGAAATGCAATGACTTGCTCATTTAATTCAACAACACCACGGATAAATTCATTACCCGGTACAGCTTTGACATTATCTACACCGAATTGAAATGCCTTAGCTTGAAACTCTTGGTATTTCAGAATATCACCAGAATCAACGAATGGATTAGAAGTTAGCGTGTATGTTGTTGAGTCAATATTAAAAGAGGTCCCAAGCGCGACGTTTAACTTCCCTACTACAGCAACAGTAGCGGTATTACCATGTGCTGCAATAATCCAGCACGCCTTATCAGCGAGATGAATTTTTTTACCTACTGCACTTGGTTCAAGACCTCGATCTAAAATAAAGTGAAAATGATTCATTTCTGATGGTTGAATTTCACCATCAACACACTCAAACCCTTCAATACGAGAAAAGCCACCCTCTAGATTAGGCTGAACATTTAACGCCATAATCGCTTCACTGTTTGCTTTTGCGATAGGTGGTGTAGTTAAATCCATTCCACCGCTAATCGCAACAAACTGTGATTGAATTTGAGGTAGTTTAACCAAAGCGAATACCCTCTAAAAAGTCACGGCAAAGCAAGTGAAGGTATTTATCCCACTCATTTTGCGCACGAATGATTAACTCTTGGGCATTTTGAGAAATTGCTTTACCTTGCATTGCGTAAAACACAATCGCTAAGTGATACTGCTCTGGAATAAACGGGGTGTCTGTTGAAACATTTAGCGTTTGAATATTAGCTTTTGAAAATCCATTAGCCCAAAACCGATTATCCCATTCTCTTAAAGTTTGGATATCATTCCACGCTTCACGGATCGCATTCACATATTCAAGACTGCGCCCACGTTGATTTGTGACCTGATAAGGACCTTCGCCAGTATCATTTATTTCTTGGCGAAGGCGTTGGGCGAGTTGTATAAAGTTCATTACTCTACATAACCTAAATTAATGATGTTGTAGCGAGGAACAAAGCCTTCTTCTAATGAACCATCCTTGTTTTGGTTGTAAGTGTAATCGCCTGCACTAGCTAATAATTTATAAACAGACTCTGGAATAACAACTTCTTTGTTGCGTTGAATTAGCGCATCCCAGTCATTAATTGAAACATAAACATCACTGCGATCACCGTTAGATTCAGCAATCTTGATTTTCACTTTTTTCTGCTTATCAAGTGCTAAATCTGCATCATCGGATGAAACTTCTTTATCACCAGATTTATCTTTACCATCATTACGCTCTAATCCGTTTGCTTTCTCGTATTCAAGGATTGCATCAACAAGTTCTTGTTTCGAACCATCTTTTTCAATACCACAAACATCGCGTAAGTGAGCTTTCAATTCTTCAACTTTTGAAGTTAGTGAGATAAATGGATATGACATGATTTTTCCTCTAAAAAAATACCCCACAACAAAATGTCGTGGGGTTATTGGTTAAAGTGCTGTTGCTGCGGCTTCGATGCGAACAAGCCACGCTTCGTTTAAGATTTTAGCTGCGTGCCACGCAATCCAACCTACTGAGCCAGTTTGACCTAACTCATCGCCTTTTTCAGGTTTTCCTGGATTGCGGATCTTCATTTGAGCAGACTCCTTGCCTTTCAATGGACAAACCGCAAAAGCATCTTGTCCGAAAACTGCGATTTTGTAGACGTCAGCATTTGACCCGCCAGTAGATACCACTTTACCACCTGATGCAGCACCAGCATTAGCTGTTGGAGTGAATAGCGGTGAAGTGATAAAGCGCACGTTTTCAACCGAACCTAACTCCTGTGGAGATATTGGCGAACGTGAACCATACTCAGCCACTGGAGTGAAGTTAGGAAGATTACGAATATCAGATTCTAAATCTGTATGGCATACCGCAATATAAGATGCTTCAATCGGTTTAGTGCCATATTTGATAGAGCCATCTAAGATAGAGGTTTTCTTCTTAGCACGATTCTTCTGTAACTTGCGCACTGCTGCACGAATATGATTAATGTTTAATGGATCTTTTACTGCATTTGTCTGCGTACCTGTTGTGTAAATCACGTTTGTACCACTACAAATTGCACCCCAAGTTACCATTTCTGCAGTTTCAGCCGCCTGTTCACCAGAAAGCATAATAAGGTCTTTTAAGACTGGATCTTCGTGAGTGTCTTGGATGACATCGGTGATTTCAGCCCACGCACCATATTGCTTTAATTGCACTTCCACATCTTCATAAGACATTTTTTGCGCATCAGGTTTAACGCCTTCTGTCAATGCGGTTGTTGCCGCTGGGAATGGCTTAGGACGGCGGAATTTAATGGTTTGTGATTTGTTTTGTGGAATTGGTTTGGTTTGTGCCAATTTTGATAACACCAAGATTGGTTCAGCATGTGCCAACATTTCGGCATTAGCATAAACTAGAGTACGAGGTGAAATATCGGTATAAGTAGTTGTGTTACTCATAATTTGATTTCCTTAATCTGATGAACTTAATTAACGAAATCGCTGCTTGTCTAATTGAGCTGCGATCTGATCGAATAAAGCATTCTCATCAATCTCCTCACCCCCCTTAGGTGTATTACGACCTGTTGGGAGCGTGGTTGCGGAAAGTTGTTGAGCTTGCTTGGCTCTACGTTCAGCATTTGCGGATACTGCGTTTTTGTATTCTTTCAGGAGATAAACCGCATCGTTTGGGTCACTCGAAGAAAACATTGACTGAATACCTGGTGTTTGTTGGTTTAGCCAATTAGTGAATTTCGGATCAGATAAAATCTGTTCGGCATCAGGAATAAGTTGAGTGACATAATGAATACCGTTATCTAGCTCTTGTTGGGCTAAATCACGCATATTGGCTTCGGCAATACTGTTGAGAGGTTTTGAAATATCTTCAAGGCGTTGATTTTGATGTGCTAAAAGCTTGTCAAAGACGGCAGCAACTTCTGGATAGTCTTCTCTTAACTGAGCTAACTCTCCTTCAAACTGCGGTTTACTTTGCTGTTTTAACTGTTCAATCTCAGCTAGTAAGCGCGCATTTTCAGCTTGCTTTTGTTGATATTTCTTATTTAACGCACCAACACGACCGATTTGTGAACGGGCGTTTTGTTGGTAACGCTTTTTGTCTGCTTCTAAATTGCGGAAATTTTCTTTCACTTCATCCGAGGCGTTGGCTAACCATTCAGGAAGATTATCTTCAACCTCTTTTTTAGGTTGTTCTTGACCATCTTCGCGCTGATCAGGCGTGTCCTTTGTGGTTTCCTCTGCATCTAATGGCTTTTCAGTAGCAGTAAGTTCACCAGAAGTTTCAAGAGATTGAGCGGCTTCTTCAAAAGCGGCATCTGCATCAAATTCTTGGTGTTCTTGATTTTCCATTTATTACTCCTAAAGCGGCATTACGCGGCTTGTGTAATTGGTTGAAATAAAAAACCGCACCTGATTGCTCAAAGTGCGGTCGTGAATTAGTTAAGTTTTAATGTGGATATAAGGGATTGGAGTTCTCTTACTTGCCCACGCAAAATATCGTACTGTTGCTGGGTCAATCCCTCTTGGCATAAGTCTTGCTGATACTCTGATATACGCTTTTCAAAGAACGTTTTTAACTCTCGTCTATCAGCTTCGTTTAAAGTTGTCATATTTGGGCCATAAAAAAAGCCCAGTCCGTTAAGACTAGGCTTGTAGATTTGGTACTCCTGATGGGATTTGAACCCATGTTACCTCCGCGAAAGAGAGGCGTCCTTGACCATACTAGACGACAGGAGTGAATTTTGGGTAATAAAAAAGCCGAAATGCAAAGTAAATTACAGTTCGGCTATTATTAGAGATTTTACCCTAAAAATAGTAAAAGTCAAGTTTTAATGTGTATTTAGCCCTTCCATTCGTCTATATTGGGTTAGTATTCTACGCTGTAATTTATCCATGGATTGATTGTATTTTCTGATTCGGTTTTCGTAAGCCGTAGAACTAATTTTTCCTTCACGCAATTGTCGAGTAAGTTTTGCCTCTTCACTTCTTAACTCACCCATTGTTTTAGCGTTTCTCTCATGGAATTTAATTAATTTCTGTCTTTCAGGCGTTAACCATCCATTAAGCTGTTTATTCTCTTTGCGGTAAGTGTACTCTTTGAAAACAGACTGTGCTTCTTCGCTTGCCTCGTAATATCGGCTTTGTACTGCAAACTCATTACCTGCACCATAAAGCTGATTTAGGAAAGGCGTGCGAGTATTTCTGCCTAATTGCTCACGATTTGGATTATCAATAAAGATAGTGTTTAACTCTCTTAACGAACCAAGCATTGCACTGTAACCATCAAAGAAATTTTTAATCTGTTCTGGGTGCATATCAATACCAATTGTTTGTTGCATATCAATTGCTAAATCTTTCCAGAATTGTGCAGTGGTTGATTTAGACTGCTCTGCTTTTAATTTATCGTCACGCACGAAATTGGTTGTAATCTTGTTACCGAAAGCGGATCGATTAAGTACATTTTGCATTAACGGCTGGAGAATGCTCGGCGTGGCAGTGAGCGCTAGCTTCTCCAAAGGATATTTAGCAGCAGATATTTCAGATGGTGAAACGGGCGCAAATGTTTTCATTGAGTGAGATAACATATTTACGCCAGCTTCCATAAATGAAATATCGCTTACTGTACCTTTTACAAGGTTAGTGGCAAAGTTCCACGCCATTTGTGGCATACCAAAACCGACTGGCATTTTAAAGTAATCACCATTTCCAATTGGAATCGGAATAAAGCGAGTAATATCACCAAGTTGATCCATTTTATTTCCGCCTTCATCTTCATCATCCATTGAGCGTAAGACAGTGTAAAGTGCGGTCATGCCAGCAATATAAGTTAAGAATCGCATTTGTCCATTACGGGTAGATAAATATCTAATCAAGTTAGCTGCACCCATTACTGTTGGTTGTGAGAATAGGTAAAGTGCCTTAATCCCTTTCATCTTAGACCCAGTCTTACGGAAGTTTGTTAGGTTTAAAGTAATTGCGGCCGCTTGCTTATTATCTACACCATTATCAATAAGTGATTTATACGCTGCTAATGCTGATACAGTATCAAACATCTTATTGTAAGATTCTAAAACACCAGCCACTTTATCTAGTTTATTGGCAATTGGATTATTCTCACGTTTTAGTTTCTTAATCAAATCCGTTTCCGTTCTATCAAGATAAGTACCATAGTTAGAAATACCGCCATTTTTTAATAGCTCTTTAAGCAGCCTTTCACCCTCTATACCATCTCTCAACTCTTGACCAAAACCAAAGCGTTTTGTTGCTTGCCAGACTTCTTTGCTTGGATTAAGTACATTATTCCATATTCCACGACCAATCCGATCCATTGTTTTACTATCGATCTGCTTGCCATTCTTATCATAAACCTTTTGCACTCTTATAAATTCTGATTTTTCCCAAGTATCTCGGAACATATTGATTGGGGCAAAGGTTAATGTCCATTGTGTTACCCCTCTAGCATACCAACTTGTCGGTTTAGAAAGTGCTTTGAGAAAATCATTGGCTTGCTCAACGTTGTCATTTTTTAATGCAGCAATCACCTTAGCTGGCAAACTATACTCATAATACACGCCGCCCTGTTTTGCAATTAACACATTATCACTACTACGCGTTAGACCTTGCATTCTACGCTTACTGATGCCAATATTTTTGCTTGCTTGTTCTCTAGCGTCTTTCTCGGTGTAGCCTTTATCTTTTAACAGACTTACTTCTGTTTCAAACAAATCATCGATCTTATTTTTAAAATCAGACCAGCCAGCATAAGTTGTGGATTTACCAACTGCTTTCCATACTGCATCAATCGCATCTTCTGCCTCGGATGATGTACGGCCCTTTAAGGCTTTATCTTTAGCAAGATTTAAAGCATTAGCACCAGCACCACCGATAAAATCAAAATCATCCGCTTCTGCATTTGGATCGCCCGTTAATGGTACATAATGGCGATTAGCTTTGAACTTGTTATATTCCTCAGTGGTGTAACGACCACTTCGATAGTCAATTTCAAGCCGTGCTTGGTTTAAGTCTGCAATTAAATCCCCAATACTTTCTAGCTCACTACGAGGAATATCCTTTTCAATGTTGCGCATAATTTCTTGTGCTTCTGGAATGGACCAACCACCAGCAACACCAACCTTGAAATTCTTGTTGTTAAAATCCTTATTCCACGCATCAGATTTTCTAGCAAGGTATTGTTTTTCTGCTTTATCGAAAGCTTTTTGTGCTTCTCTTACTTCATCAACAGTGCCATTCGCCTTCACATCTTCTAGCGCTTTTTCAGCATCTAACATTGCCTGTTCGTCAATCTTCAATAACTCCATATTCTTTTCGATAGAATATCGAGCGGACACCCAAAAACCAGCTTTGCGTTTAGCTGTTTCTTCGTTGATTTTGCCATTAGACTGTTTGGCTATTTGTGCGATTTTAGAAAGGATTGGTTTAAGGAAGTTAGTTTCTAATTCAGAATTTAATGCATCACGCTTACCTTTTGCGGTGTACATTGCATCTTTTAGTCTACGTTTTTCGTGATCTCGACTAGATGTTTTTCCTGTGTCATCACTGAATTTCATTTCATCAATCCAGTCATTTACAGGGCGTAAACTATCAGCTAACCATTCATCTAGCTTTGCTGTGCTTTTATCAACTGCTTCTTTGAATTTTTGACGAGAAGTAAAGATATCCCACCATTTAGGTTCTGGCTCAATATTGCCACCGCGAGATAATTCTAGGACGGATGTATTTCCACCTTGAGAAAATGGGGTAGTTTTAGAAAACTTCATTTGCTCATTCTGATATTGACTTAGATCAGTTTCGGTTTTAATATTGAACGCAGAAAGGTTATCAACGCTAGTTAGCATATTGGGCAATTGAAGCCCGCCACTTCTAGCAAATTGATAGCCTTTTGTTTTGTTCCAATATATTGTTCTTGATAAATCATTTCCGATTTGAGTATTCCAATCACGTCCATAAACACTGGTAATATTGATTACTTCTAGCTTATCGCCGACACGCTTTAATTGTAGTGCAGCAATTAGAGGTTTATCTTTTCCATTTACGACTTCACTTAATTCAGTTAAAACTACTAATCCGTTTGGGTTCATTGAACTTGGATTTGAACGCATAATAGCGACTGGATTATTGATTTGCTCTGGCAAACGTTTTAAATCATCCCCTGTAACACTATGTTCAAAAAGGGCTTTTTTAATGACGCTTTCACGCATTGCAATTTTTACCTCACCTAGTCCTAACATTTTCAATACAGGCGGTGTTGTTCCCATATTAATATAACGTTTTGGATTGGACGGTCCTGCATTTTCAATACGATCAACCGCCTTTGCAAAACTCGAACTTGGTTCCTCGTTTAAACTGAATTTGGCGTTATTAAATTTATTATTACTTAGAACATCTCCACCAGCACTTTTATTGATATCACTTAATAGACTAATTAAATCATTATGACCGAACTTATCCGCCGTTTCTTTACCAAATAACTTTGCAATAAACTCACGGATTCTTTGTGCGGTAATTTCAAACCAAGATTTAAGCCCTTTTTCATGTCCTTTTGGAATATCAATTCCATAGCGACTTTTAAGCTCGTCTAGCTTACCTGTTACATAGGCTGCGTGTAGCTCGGCTAATGCTTCTTCTACTGCTAAGTGACGATTCTGTGCGGTTTCTGAGCGTTGTTTTTGAATGGCGTTAGCAAGTTTATTAATGGTGCTGTTCTTATCAATCTTCGCCATAAGATCGTTAAACTCCGTACCAAATTTAACCCCTAATCCTCTGTGCGCTAATTCGTGCCATGCCACCCAAGCCAAACGTTCGTCTTTTGTTAAGGTATTGCTAGCGTGGATATTATCAGCCACGATAAAGATTTTACCTGTTTTAGGATTGTAGCCAGCTTCTACCGTTGGATCTGTAATACCCATTTCAGCAGCAGTTACTATTTCAAAGTGTTTGGAAAGGTGTTTACCGACAAATCGTTTGATTTGGCTGTGAATTTGCTCCAGTCCTGCATTTTGTTGTTGCAGAATTTGCAATAGGCGTTTATCATTGACGTCAGATAAAGGCGACGAGCTAGAAATCTCCGCAGTTGATACGCGAGAGGTCATTTCTAACAAGTTGCCTTTTTCTATTTTAGTCAACTTATGATCGTAGTATTTATCCCCAGTCGTTGATACGCCAACAACAGCTCTTACAGTGTAGTCTTCTCCACCAATTTTTAAGCCTGCTAGATAATATTCATACTCTTTAACATCAGGATTTTTTCTGACTTCTTTATTTGGCAATGTATCTATGTAAACTGCATTTTCGATAATTTGTGGAATTGCAGCGATACTTTGCAAATGCTCCACATCTTTATAATCGTGACGTAAAATTTCTGTAATGCTAGCACGTCCAATATTGATTTCTCTGCCAGTATCTTTGTTGGTATAAGCCCCACGCAACGATTTGCCATACTCCAACGCATTGCGTTTATATTGGCGTAAGTCATCGCTTGGTTCGATTTCATTCCCTGTAATCTCAATCGGTTTCGCTTGACGTAGTTTTTTTAAGCGGTCAGGTTTTTGGAGGGATTTGGAAAAGCGAATGTCAGCATTACTATGATCAAACGCCCCTGTGTTGTTAGTGGCGGATTTGATTTGGTTTGCTTTGAATGCTACAAATACATTTGCTTCTGTATCATTAGGTTTATCAGTAAAACCATTATATCGGTCTCTTACATTATGGTATATCGCACCATTATACCCTCTTGATTTTGCATCTATGGTTAAATAATCCGTTGATACACCTTTTATATCATCAGAATCATCATATAAACTAGGGTCAACATTATCAATGTGCTCCACTCTTAATTCAAAATCTTCATCCGTGTTATCTTGTATGTATTGATTTGCTTTGGATTCTTTGATAAATCTAGCTTCAACTTCATCATATTGGTTTAATACAAAATAATCACCGATTGCGTTGTCTTTAGGGTCAATATAATTATTCCAAGACTGACCCTCAAAATCACTTTCTGATGGATTACGAATATTTAGAAATGTTCCATAATAACCACCATTAGAATTATTTTTATCAAAGTAACTCTTAGCAATATCTTGATTATCAGTAAAGTAAATACCTCTAACCCCCTCATCTTTGAAAGTGTTAAATCCATAATTGGATGAACCATGATATACCAACAACGGCTCCCCAGTTTTCGGGTTCACTACCTTACTTGCATTTTTAGGATCATTTTCCCAGTCGCCAAACCACGCTTTAAATTCAGGGGTGCGAACCTGTACCCATTGGCGATAACTCAATTCTGTTTTACCGCCTTTCACTGCTTGTTGATATGCTTCGTACCCACCCAGAGCTTTTTCTGTTTCATAAAAAGAAGGCATTTCTTGTTGTGAACGGCTTAATTTCAAGTCACCGCTTTCTTCTGAAAGTGCATTCAGATCATCATTAATATCATCAGCTTGAACATCCTCTTGCTGTCTTTGCATTCTCATTTGTTCGGCAACCACATTGGCTCGTTGATTCATTGCATTCGCTCGTTGAATGTTTATCACCAAATCATCAACATCATTCGCCCATTGGTTTATATTGTTCGTATAGCGTTGTAATTGCGCATCAATTTCTGGATTGCCTGTTTCGATTGTATCAAGAATACGCTTGCGCTCTTTGTTCATTGTGCTTTTATGAGCGATTGCATCAATACCGCCCATCACACCACCAAATACACTACCAAGCACCATACCATCAGCAACATTCTGTTTCATTCCATCGGTAAGTTCTCGATTCGAATCATAATATTCTTGCGCCGTCTTATTAATTGCATATTGCTCTGCTGCACCCTGCACACCCTCTGTTGTCGATTCAAGCAATGCACCTTTAAGTAATCCGCCTTTGATTGTTTGACCTGGTTTCGCTAGACCCCATAGACCACCACCAAGACCGCTGAAAGAGTTTGATACAATATCGGTGGCAATAGCGGTTGGATCTAATGCAGCAGTACGACCGACTTGATTTCTAAATGACTGCTTAGCTTGTTCAAACAATTCTTCGTGCGTTAAGTTCTGACCTTTTGGACTTTCTTTTAAACCCCAATACGCTTGCTTGAATCCCTCTAAATTAGCCAAATCCTCATTACTCATCTGACCGACTTCATCATAGACTTGGCTGGCACGATTACCCGCTGACATAGCAGACATAACAGCAGTAACCCCCATTGCACGCTGTAAATGTTGCGGTACACCTCTTTTAGCTGCTTCTTTTACGGCCACTTCACCAATTTGCTCTGCTGCTTCTTTCGAGAGTTTTTTAGTGGCAAACTTAATCCCTGTTGTTGCAAGTTTACCTGCACCCAGTGTTGCGACTGTATCTAACTGCTCACCAAGTAAAGCCCCAAGATTGCCCGCCCACCAATGCGCATTTAGAACACCTTGTCCCTCGCCTGTTTCTTCATTAAACCCATCGAAAGCACTTTGTCCTAACGCTTCACGCATTTTAGATGACATAGTGGACATATTCTCATCCGCGCCACTTGCTGCCCAATCTGCTGCCTTATTAAGCCATTCACTATCGAAAATCGTTCCTAGACCACGCGCAAGATGGCTAGCACCACGCCAAACTCCCATTTGAAAACTATCAACCACATCCCCCATAAAGCCTTGTTCTTCTACTTTTGGTTCACTATTCATCAGAATTGATGATGAATCAGAAATTTGCGTGTCTTTATCTCCAAAGACTGTTTTTTGCATATATTGATATTCATCATTTGAGAGTTTGAATGCTGACATATTCTTTTTCCTTTTCTCTGGGCATAAAAAAAGACCTTTCGGCCTATCTTCTTCTCTATGTTCGGTTAATCTAATCCAATGTTGTTACGCACTTCGGTCTCTGGCACCGGCGTTTGTTTAAGTTGAACTTCTGTCTTAAACTTCACCATATCAACCGCCTGTCTTCCGCTTTCTTTCTGAATATCAGCAGAAATGCGTGCTGTATTTAACTCTCTATCGAGATCGAGTTTGGCTTGTGAGGATTGTTGGTGAGATTGGATTTCTAACATTTTAATTTCCAACTCTTTCTCTTTGATTGCGACTTTCATTTGCTCCAACTGCAATTGATGTTGGATTTTCATTTGCTCTAATTGCATTTCGTGCTGTTGTTTCTGCTGCGCTAGTTGCATTTGCATTTGTGCTTTTAGAATTTCTGGATCTTGTGGCTGTTCACTCTCAGACTGTTGCATTTGCTGTAATTTCTGCTCGTATTCGTCTTTTGGGATAAGCATTGTCTGTGTTCCCATGCTCATAGACTGCATTAGTGTTTTTGCACCATCGTACCAATCGAAAGCGTGCATCAGCTGCGGATGTTGACCAAATTTCTGGAAGATATCGATGATTTGTGCGGTTTGTGTTTCTTTAACGAGTAAAGCTGATGTTCCACGTGCAACAATTTGCATATCGCCTTTCACTTCGTTGTCTTCGCTCATAACCATGTTATATTCATAGAAACGTCTAATCAGCGGCTTAGTGACAGCATCATCCCATTCTTTTACCTGACGTCTGCGCACCGCGTTGGCTGCGTTCATCAGCATGGACATTCCACCAAGCGTTGGTGTTACTTGTCCTTGCTCGCCTTGTGCAATCATCGGCAATCCGCTTTCTTCATCCATAAATGACTTGGAAAGCTGAATGATATTAGCAAATTCCTGTTGACGACTATCGAAACCAAATACCCCAAACGCTCTTTGCGCTTCAAACTGTGCGTTTGCTGTCGCTCTATCACTGGTTCGCCAAATTTTATTCGGTGCGATTTCCCAACTACCATCAACTGGTTGCAATACAGAATTGTTCACGACAATTTGCGATCCGATTGTCATCACACTGTTATCAATCATTCCACGCCAAGCGGTATTGAGAATATCTTGTGCATCACGGCAAAGGTAAGGAATGCCAAAACCAAACACACAAGCAACATCAGGCTCACAAGTATAGACAGAATATGGGAATTCAGATGCATTTACAGGATTAAGGTTCACACTTAAAATCTTACCATTCCCAGACATCACAATAATGCCATCAATCTCTGCACCACTTTCTTTTTGTGCATCTGTAATTTTGAGTTGTTCGCCACTTTCTAGCTCTTGGATCGCCTGTTCAAGCACTGATACAGGAATACCGCCATGATAAGTCCACACCTCATACCGCTTGTCATTTGTTGCTTTTTCTAATCCTGACAATGTGCGTAACGTGTCTAAATAACCGTCTAAATCAGAACTAGAAGTATGTGTATCTTTTGCATCCGTTTCGATTAATTCTTTAATTGCTTCTTCAAAGTAATAAGGGTTATTAATTAATGCCTGCAAGTGTTTTTTAGTAAGATAAGATCGCTCAAACACAAATTGGCACTCTTTTAAGTTAGGTGCAGTCATATCTGGCACAAAATCCCACGGCAAGACGACTTTCACTGATGGTTTGTTTTTAATTGAAGAATTAGCTGACCAATTCCCCAAGCCGTCATCTTTCCAACTTCTTTCCTCCACTGTTTCAAGAACTGGACCGCGTAAAATGCCCGTTCCAAGTACCGCAGCATAATGCAAAGCTAAACGTGCTTCTGCTGCGTAATCGCATTCTAACAACTGATCGTCAATGAGTTTTTCCATCTTCTCTGCGCGCTCTTTTGCATCTAGCATTATTTGGCGCGCGGTTTGGATTTGTTGCATTTGCATTGGATCTTGCGAATCAGGCTTTTTGGCAAGGTTAGCAATGGATGGAATTGGTGTTGGTGAAATACCATAGTTTTTATCATCACTCGGAAATAGCATATCTGTCATTTGAGCAGACCATGCGTCAGTTTTCGATCTCGTATAACCCACAAATACTTTTGATTTATTTGTGCTAGATTGCTTTTCATATTGATTGCGATATTGATGCATATCAGTTACCCATCGTTGAACTATGGGTTGGCGTTGTTTGATTTGCTCCATTAATCGGCTTTGTAGCGTTTGCCCAAAGCTTTCTACTGCATTTACAAGTTGTTCTGACATTTCTAATATCCTGTTTTCGAGCTGATTGGATTATGTGATTTGACGTTGATGATTTGTTGCTTGAACATTGTTGGCATTGCGCCTAGACATAAATATTGGTTTGCATCGTGTGGATGTGAATAGCGGTTTTTATCTGGCGTTTCGGTATATTTTTCTTCACCACTTACGTTTAATTGACGGTATGCGTAGCCTGTTTCATAACCTTTAATAAGTGTTTTGCAGTGTGGGCTAATTAGCATTGCTGGCTGCCCTCTGCCGACTAAACGAGAAAGCCACCAACGCACTGCTTCTAATCGCGCTGTTGTATTATTCGTATCTGCTGGTTGTGCGTTAAATCCATACTCTTCCAATAACTGAAAACAAGTACGCTCATCAGTTTGAGCACGTTGCACACCAGCAGGATCGCCAATCACGCGAATACTGCAATCAGCGTATTTACTTCTTAAAAGAGGGGAAAGTTGTTCTGTAATAAATCGCTCAATCCCCATTCCTGTTGCCACAACCTCATCAACAATGCGTAATTGTCCGATTGGCGCAATTTGCCCGATGATTGCGGCTGGAGTAAGTCCAAAGTCCAAACCGATAAATGTTTCCCATGATTTGACTGGTACAAGTTTTTCTTTTGAAACGTGTAATTCTTTATTGAAGTGATCTACGAATACTGGTTTTCCTTGCTGAACCGTTGCAAATTCATTGCACACTCGAGATTTAATCCAGTTAAGTGTTTGCCCTTGGATGTTATCGAACCAGTAGCCATAGCCTTTCTTATGATTATCGACATTCTCTGCTAATGGATTAGCCACAAAGCGGTGACCAAGATAGTCATCATAACGCTCTTGCTCAATCATCACTTTTAACTCATCTTTTAATCCAGAATTAGAAATACCGGTTATATCGATCAACGCACCAGGCTGAACAAAAAATTCCCACCCTTTAGGCCTGAGTGATTTTCCTGTTTCTTCATCTACCCCTTGTTCAAACTGATACCACCAATGGTCATCATCAGGCGAGTTGGTGTCCATAATCATTCCGTTCCACGTTGCCCCCTCAAACCCTTCTTCGATCCGCTTTTCAGGATAACGTCCAGTACGAGTAACTGCTTCAGTCACAAGGGATTGTGGTAAGAATTGTGCTTCATTGATCCAAATTCCCGTTAATTCTAACGACATCAGTTTTTTGACATCCTTAGGCTTATCCATCGACAAAAACAAAAATTCCGCCTCAATGCGAGTTTTGCCATCAGGGTGAGGGATATTCATTCTGCCTGTGATTGGACTGTCATATTTAATCGGGCAAATCTGCTCAGGAAGCCACGCTTGAAAGGTTTTAATCACTGTTCCTTTGAGTTCAGGATAAGTGTTCCGCACACACGCCCACCTTGTTTTCCGCACGCCTTGATCATTTGGCTCTTGATTTTGACAAACGCGAAACATCTCCATGACGCACCCCACAGACTTACCGCTCCCTATAGGGCCACGAATTGCTTTAACTAACGCTGTCGATTTATGGACTTGTTTAAATGTGTCAGAAGCACGATAGATAATACGCATTACTCGAACTCTTGAATGAATTGGATTTGGTTGTTTGCTGCAGTTTTAGTATTGAGTTCCTGTTTAAGTTTATCTGTCTCTGCTAGCACTTTTTTCACCTGAACCTTGCGCAGTTCAATTTGACTTAAAATATTGGCGATACTGTTATCTGTATAATTCAAGCTTTCAATCCTAGACACCGCCCTATCTAATGCATTTCCCGCAGAATCAATGATCTTTGAATAAGATTCTTTTTCCTCTGCTGTTTCTGCCTCTTCTAAAAGTGCGGTAAATTTCTCAATACTCTTAACCGCGCTTACTGCTCTTTGTCGCATTAAGTCGATTTCATCTTTTAAACTAAAATCTTTAACAATGCCAAAATCAGAATCATCCTCAAAATAACAAGAATAGCCACCGTGAATTTTTGGTCTGCCACCCTTGTTCGCAGTTTTTTGCGCACTTTTCACTTCGCTTTTCGCAGTTTCGCAGTTTGATTCGCAATTTGTTTCGCAGTTTTCACTGTAATCTTTTGATTTATCTTGCTTTTCTATGTTCGCAGTTTCGCAATTTTGTTCGCACTTTTCTGCTTGTTCAAAAACAGTTTCAGGCTTTTTTATATAGCGTTTCGCAGTTGAAAGATTAAGTCCTTTTTTAGCGCACCAGTCTTTTACAGATACACCAGTTTTAGCATTTGCTCTGATATATTCTATTTGTAGTGCTTTCCAGTTAATTCTTGCCATAAACGAGATATAAAAAAGCCCACTTAATGCGGGCACCTAATTAATTTTGTGCATTTTCTGTTTGCCATTCTCGGATCTTGTCAATACGATTCAAGCAAACATCTCTTTCACGTTTAAGAATGACAGCGTATTTAGAAACGTCACCATACGTCTGCCCTGTGAAACCTGTTTTATCTAAGTGCGCAAGAAGTGCTGCTGGAATTTGTGGGTATACTTGAACTACTGGCTTACTTGCGCAAGAACTCAATAACACTGCGAGGAGCGTTGCTGTTATAACTGCTAGAAGTCTTTTCTTGTTCTGATATGCTTTCGATAACTTCATAAGATTTACTCCGTGATTCACTTTCTAATCTGCTGATTTCAAGTGTGAGTTGTCTGTTTATTTCTTCTTGCTGTTTGAGCTTTTTGATACTTTCGCCCTGTAGTGAAATGGTTTGGGCTTGAATGGTGTTTTTGGCTTTTAAGTTAGAAATAGATTGGAACTGGAACCACAACGCGACACACAAGCCCAAAATCGTTACGATAAGCCATGTGTTTGGCTTACGGATAAACTGAGCGATGAAGCTCAAAATGTGGACCATCATAAAATTTCTCGTCTTCTGATTTACCATTTTCATTCCAGTCACCACCCCAGCGAATAGTGACATTTAGTTCTTTCGCCGCTTGAAACATTGCCTTAGCGATTTCTTTAAATTTAGATTTATCGTGCCATGGGATTTGTCCGTCAATGATGGGGGCTAAATCTACAGCGTGGCCCGTTAAGTGGCGGCTATTCATTGTCTTAGTCGCACCTTTGGCTAAGAGTTCTTTTTGTCGTTGCTTTGTACGAACACCTTCGATTACTGCAAAATCTACCGTGCTTTTTGTAAGGGCTAAACGAACGACTTTTACTAACTCAGGTTTAACGCCAACAAGACATTGCTCACTACGTTTACCAAATTTAAAGTTATTCATATCCACCACCAATTGAACTGTTATCAACTTTTTTATTGATGAATTTAAATAAAAACTCTCGGATCTTTTCTGTCCCATTGACATCCTCCCCTGCCTAAAGGCAGGGGATTCCTACTAGCTCCCACAGCAA
>ENA-UOTW01000071-UOTW01000071.1-synthetic-metagenome-genome-assembly--contig:-NODE-71-length-18514-cov-2.570670_pt1 | contig 18514 bp, 14 predicted proteins | sample MGYA00238141_ERZ746978 | MGnify/ENA primary metagenome ERZ746978 (study PRJEB28755, sample SAMN02352454) | synthetic metagenome | study: EMG produced TPA metagenomics assembly of the Artificial... | reverse complement strand
TTGTAAAAAATCGGACATCTGCTGAGGATATTGCGCAGGAGGTATTCGTAAAAGTATATCGTCACCTGCCTTCTTTTCGAGGGGAATCAAGCATTCAAACATGGATTTATCGAATCGCCATAAACGAAGCCAAGAAGCATGTCCGATCCTGGTACGTTAGAAATATCTTCCCATCTTTGTTTGGGGAAAATCTGCATACACAAAAAGAGCAGGATGAGACAGAGCCACTGGTCATGAAGCAAGTGGAACGGAAGGAATTCGTACAGCTTGTACTGAAATTGCCGCTCTCCTACCGTCAAGTCATCATTCTTCATTATTATCAGGACTTATCCATTGAAGAAGTATCCCATGTTCTGGAAACCTCTCAAGGTGCAGTGCGAAACAAGCTTTACCGAGGACGAAAAAAACTGAAACAAATGCTTGAGCGGGAGGGATTGTCATGGACATCGATCAAGAATTAAAGGAATTTCAATATAGTGATAAAGGTCCAATCCTTTCCGAGTTAACATTTACCCAGGAAATGAAAAATCATGTACGGGAGAAAATGATCATGACATCAAAACCAAAGCGTAGAATCTGGTACTGGACGACCTCCATTGCTGGATTCTTGATTATCCTGCTGGCAATAACGGGAATGCCTAGTGCGGACACCATAAAAAATCTGTTTCCCACACTTACCAATACTCCGCGTATCAGTGCCTTTGTGGCATATGGTGATGAAGAGCTGAAAGCCTTTCATGAAAAAGGGTTGACTGTTCCTTATCATGTAAGCAAAACCGATCAAGGAGTGACCGTCACAATAACCGATTTGTTCTTTGACGGACACCTATTGACCATTGGGTATCTGGTTCAAATGCCGCCGGAGAAAGATCTCAATAGGGATTTGTTTTCTGATTATCTTGCTGATTTTAAGGAACTTACTTTGAATGGAAATGGAGAATCTTTTCTTAACGGTGGAGGTGAAGACGTAACACGAATCGGGGACCATTTGTATGCAGGGATTAGCTCTACTTATTTAAAAGCAGGGGCACCCAATGATTTTAAACTTCACGCACAGATAGAACGAGTAGGTTTAGTAGGAGGAAGTGGGAAATGGCAGTGGGATCTTGAATTTAAAATGCCCGATTCTCTAAAAGCCTTCCAACGAACAGCTCCTCCACATTTTGAAAAGGATCGGAACGGATTACAATTCACAGTTGAAAACATCAGGAGGTATGCTACAGGAACAACCTTACGAATTATAGTCAATGGTCCTAGAGAGAAGCTGAAGAATCTTCATATCACCTTCTATGACCAATATATGAATAGACGACCACGTTCTTTCACGGGTCACTTTTTAAATGACAATACCAAAGAATACGAGCTTATACTTTCTAAACTAAATGGAGAAGAACCATTTATTTACATGATTCCCCGTGTAGTAGAGAAAGAGACAGAGCTGGAGAAGTCAAAAACAAAAGAAAATCCTCCAAAGGATGCAGAGATAGATCTATCACAGCCATTACCTTATGTATTGTCCGAACAACAAGGAGACTTTATTCTAAAAAAGGTAGATTTTCTTTCAACAAAAACGGTTATTCATTATGAGATTAAAAATCCCTTTAATCAATCCCGTTTTTTAAAAATAAAGGATGAAAAGAATAACGAATATTACAGTTCAACTGAAATTAGAGAGTTTACTGACACCTATTCGTTCATGGAAGAATTTCCACCCTTTCCATCTTCAAAAAATTTGAAGCTAGTCGTTCCTACAGATATTATGAACAAAGAAGAGCAAAAGATACGTGAACAGAATTTAATCAAGATTCCTTTGCTTTAAATGGTACTAGGCATGGTGAAGAGGAATTGTCATTCTAATTGGATCAGTACAGCTTGCTGGAAGAACCAGAGGGAAATTCCCACATTGTCCATACTACTAAAAATGTAAAAACAATTTGACATTTATTGTTTCTGGATTACAATGATAATGTAAAAGGTTTTTGACATTTAGAAAAAGAGTCATGGAAAATATGAATCTCGATAACAAGAAAAGCTACAGTGGTGCTTTCCTGAAAAAAAGCAGAGGAAAAAAAGCGTAATAACCTAGCTGTTGTATATAAGTGTTGAAGGAATTTATTACACGCTTGGGTTATTTCCTTTTATGAGGAGGAAAAAATATGAGAAAAGCAGATGAAATGGAAAAATCACATAATGAGAAATCAGCAAGAAATACCTTTATGTTTTATACGGTAGCTTTATTAATATGGTCTTTATATGATCTTGTTAAGACTGGAAGTACTGGAATTCAATTTACAATTTTACTTATTGGAACGGCCATATTTTATTGGACAAGAGTGTACTTAAATCGTAAAGTTCAAGAGTAGAACAGGTCATTATTGCAAATAACCTTTCAATGTTTACGTCTATCGTCTGACCGTAAGGATGCTGTAGCATCTTACGGTCTTTTTTGTTAGAGCTATAAGAGAAATCTTCACGGAAAGGCATCAAGATGCGGATACTTATGATAGGTAGTGATTAGATGAGGAAAATATTTACTTTAAATGTAAAAATTTATATAATTCAAATTGTAAGCTATGTATAGGAATAATGAGACACTATATATTTCTTTTCAGAGCTTACACATACAATGGTAAAGGGGTAGTTAGCGTGAGTAGAGCACTATTATGCAAAGCTTTCATGGCAGCAGTATTAACAATTCCACTTGCATCTTCTGTACAAGCAGCACCAGTAGAGCCTGTGAAGCAAGTAAAGCAACAAGATTTGAGATATATCGGATGGTTTAAATTTGAGAAACTCACGAGTATTATAGGATTGGAGGACTATTTAAAATTTTCAGTCAGTTCTGGTCAAACAGTCAGAATTGTACTCAACCAAACGAACCATTCTTCAAACGAGCCACTTGTTGAGTATAGATTTTACGAAATAAACGCTCAGGTTTCACCAGACAAGATTTTTGAGATATCCGGTAATGGAAGTCATCAACGATCTATTACTTTGCAACCTGGTACGTATAGCATCGCAGCTAAATTGCATCCTCTTGACCCTTCTCGAAACCCAGTTGATATCTCAGGGTCTATTTATTTTGAATAATTAAATAAATGCAAAGAGAAACAAGTCTAACATCTGCAAGTAAGTGTTAGACTTGTTTTATTTTATCTTATCTGACCTAATGATAGCTTACTAGGATACGTGTAATTGTTAGCTAAACACTGTCTGATTAGATTATAAACTGACATGGTAGCTTTTTTTATTTTTTCGAAGCTGGGGAACTTGCCAATACGTAACGATACGCCATACCCATTCCATCGGTCCCATTGTAAAAAAGTTCATCCAAATTACACTAAAGAAAATTTGAATGACATAGACAAGGACACAGAGGTACAAGGTTTGTATATAGGTAATCTGCGCAAATAAATGACATAGATGTCCAATAGCCAAAAGTATAAAGGTTTGCCCCAGATAGTTTGTTAATGCCATACGTCCATAAAGCTTCAGGGGATGAAGCAAAACCTGAGCGAATTTACTTTGCAGCGATAAGATCAGGACACCGACATAGACACTGGAGATAATTGGTCCAATCATAATGCCTATCTGTAAGAAATGATTTGTTTGTTCGATATCAGGATCTCCTGTACCACCTAAAATTATAGGGGGAAAAGGGAGGGCAGGTACCTGTGAGTATTGATACAGAATGCCAGCTATACTTATAAGCAACAAAATACCTGTACCTATAGCGATTTGCTTCGTTTTTTCTGTAAGGCGTTCAAAAAAGCGGTATTGACCGGCTGCCAAACCCAGTAGCATAAGCGGCAGAGTGATCAATGCCTTTATGGCAAAAAAACAGGAAATAGCCAATCCTATCAGCCCGATAACGATGTTTATCTGTTTCTTTACCTTGAAACAAAATAATAAAATGAATCCGTAGATGGCATATTCTCTTAATACTTCTCCACCTAGAAACAGTCCATGAACATATCCAATAGCAAATAAGGCTAGAAGTCGTCGGAAAAATAAGAGATATCCATTGTTACCTTTAGCATTTGCCCTTGTCATAAACAGATAAAAGCCAACACCAAATAAAAATGAGAAGATGGTAAAAAATCTACCTTCTACAAATAAGAATAGAAATCGTTGGTAGGAAGCATCTTTCGTGTTTGCAATCGGATCGCCAATCGTAAGTACAGCAATAATGTTAATAAGCAAAATACCTACTAAAGCAAACCCACGTACATAATCTAAAGTATCAATTCTCTTGTAGCTTTGTAGTTGCTTCATTTCTCTGTCTTTCTCCTTTGTACATAATGATCTTTATTAGCGTACAAAAAATATGCAGTGCTTAGTATCACATTACCTAACAAAAAGCTTACAGTATTGTAAGATTCCCCGAAAATTACATACCAAGAGAAGCACGAATCCACTGAATGAATGTGAACTGAGTGGTAAGTTGAAGGAGTAAAAATGAATAATGAAAATTGCTGGGGAAAAATTATTATTATTTTTGGTATCAAACAAAGATTTGGACTTTATTTGCCGGATAGAATTGCGATCAGAACTTATGGTAATTCGAGGACTATGTAGAGTCTAATTTGTTTCTGTTCTAGAAAAAGAATTTTTACAAATAAAAGGCTACATAAGATTACCAGGAACAGATGTGCAATCGAATGGATAAAGCCCGCTCACAGTGAGGAAGAGCGGGCATAGATTTTGCTTTATTTTGTTTCAATGTCTAGCGATACGAAAACATCCATTCAGCTACCATCTCAGCATTAGGCGGTGTAGAATATTCAAAGCCATAATATTTTCCGTATTTTGGTCGAAGGGTGTCGGTGGCTTGTTTAGACACAGCGTTTAACCAGGCTGGTAAGAAGGCAGAATGAGCACCTTTTTTCGGGTCAACAAAATCGCCAAATTTCTGGGTTTGTATAGCATCTCCTACGGCTTTCTTAAGATCTTTGATAAAGGCTAGATCAAAGTCAAAGTCTTTCTTTTCTCCAACGTTTCCATGACCCCCATTAACCCATTTCCATGGTAGCTTGCGTGCATCTTGAAGATTTTGCTCATGGTAAAGGAAGGTATCTGAGCCTGCAAATCTCCAAAATGGAGGTTGATCTGGGTTTATTAGGTCAGGTGCGTGAAGCACACCCTCGTCTTTAAGCAGCCAAACCGAATGATCATCCGAATGACCTGCTCGCTGGAATCCATGTAATTGAACAGTTAGATCCTCGAATTTAAATGACCCCTGTGGCCAAGAGATGACCTCTGTCGGGCGAGGAAGCTTACTCTTTAAATAGACTTGTTTGTCGAATGTAGCCTTACTTGCAATAATGCGCGGTTTTGCGCCTGATTTCTTTAATGCAGCAAGCATCTTAGAAGCATCACCTATGTGATCCGCATGGTCATGAGAATAAACAACGCTGGTAATAGGTAATTTGGTCACCTTGCGAACAGCAGCTAAGAGTTGATCTGTACGATCTTCTAATGGATCGAACAGTAATACTCCCTTTTTACCAACAAAGAAGGTTGTACTGTAAAAATTACTCTGAACCCAATAGGTACGAGAAGTAAGCCGCTGCAAGATATATTTATCTTTTAAATTTCGATTATATAGCCGATTTATTTTCTCACCAGAATGCAGTACTTTTTTTTCCGATGGCTCCACGTACCGTGCATTTACTGTTGAAGGAGCTTCCTTAATGGTTGTAGCCTTGGTAGCTCCCTTGCTCATTTGACGTACATTCGAGTGGGGATTCACTATTTTTTTGTTTTGGGTTGTCTGGTTACGTCCTACACCTTGATTTGTACCTGCGTTGTTAGAACAAGCTGTTGCAAATAATGCGATACTAATTCCTATACTCAAGATCTGAAATTTGTTCATGGTGCACCTCCTGTGAGTAGTATAGCCACTAGAAATTTCTATTATGTAGAGGCAGAGGTATGTGGCAGGGGAGTGAGCATGGAGGATGTTATGTATGGATTTTTTTATTGTCTAAGTAACTTTTTTTAATACTTGGAATAAGATAACCACGCATAAAGCGAATGAACAATGGTGCTGTCGATATGTAAAAAGATCGGCGTGATTTTGCTTATGCCAAATAAAGAATGCCAGGCTTTATTTGTAAAACAAAAAGTTCTTCAGCAGTTCATCTGTTGGGGGCTTTTTGTTCTCTTTGTGAATTTATTTGGGACAATGAGGCTATCGCTTTTAAGATAAAACCCTTTTGATCGTGTTGTTTAAGAATTGTTGCTAAAAAACTAAAAATCTTTCACCTCCTGGCACACACGCTGTAAAAACCAAAGAATAGACATTGGAAAAAAACGTGAGGTTAGCCGATGAACTTTAGAGGGTGTATTTTTTATGACAGCATACAAGGTAAAGCTTTAGCTAGTATTTTTCGAATCATTTGGAGGTGTACGTGTTGAAAAGAAACATCTTGCTAGTCATTATCATGGCTATGTTTATTCTACCCATGGGCTTGTCTGAAGCGCATCCTGGTAAGACAGATGCCAATGGTGGGCATATTTGCAAAACGAACTGCAATAAATGGGGATTAAAGGATGGAGAGTATCATATTCATCGGGATGGTAAGGTAATCCGTCCAAATCAATCGAAGCAAGCTCCAGTGTCACAAATCAAAACACAAGCTGTCCCTGCTGGTAAGCAAGCACCTGCTTCGATCGTTCCAGTATCATCAGCTACAAATGATCTAAAAGTCTACTTCCTCGATGTCGGTCAAGGCGATGCTACTTACATAAAAACACCAAAAGGTGACGATATTCTAATTGATGGTGGGAATACGGACAAGGGCGATTTAATGGTCAAATACTTAAAGGACCTCAAGGTCGATGACATCGAGGTTCTCATCATGACTCATCCAGATGCAGATCATATTGGTGGCTTGCACAAAGTCATGCAGAACTTTAAGGTTAAATCTGTATATGCACCCAAAGTAGCTCATACAACCGAGACATACGTAACCCTGTTGAAGCAAATAAAAGGACAAGGCTTATCCATTAAACCAGCAACAGCAGGCACAACGATACCCCTACAGGGCGTTTCTGCTAAATTCGTTGCTCCGGTTGGTACATACGAGAAGGAGTTAAATGAATGGAGTGCTGTTTTACACCTTACTTATGGAGCAACCTCATTTTTATTTACTGGCGATGCTGAGCACAAATCAGAGGCAGATATGCTTAAGAGCAAGCAAGTTCTCAAGGCAGACGTGTTAAAGGTTGGTCATCATGGATCAAATTCATCTACATCACCTGCTTTTCTGAAAGCCGTAGCCCCTAAATACGCAGTGATCAGCTCCGGGAAGGACAATAAATACGGGCATCCAACCCAAGGCACGCTACAAAAATTACAACAATCAAAAATCATTACATACCGTACAGATCAAAAAGGAACAATTTTAGCTGTCAGTAACGGAAAGACGATCACATGTAAAACGGCGAGGTAGAGAGGGGGAAAAATCGGCAGAATGCTAATCTATTGTTCTGCCGATATTGTAGGAGATTATCTATTGCTTTTTGCAAGTGCTAGAGTTAAAGACCTTACACCAATCGCCCTTTTTAAAAATCCATATCATTACATTCGACGTTTCTATGGTTTTGCTACTATTGACTTATAATGAATGCAAAGTCTTACTGTTACACCCCATAGTAAGACTAGTATATAAAGACTGAGAGGTAGCGAGTATGAAAACAACAAAAGGAATTATCGATCGCTTTGAAGAGAGCATGGTTGTTGTGGAGATTGATGGTCAGACGTATGATCTTCCTAGAGCTATTTTTCAGGCCGATGTGCAGGTTGGTCAAGTGATACATATTTCTACTGAAGTAGATCAAGCGGAAACGGAGGCTAGAGAAAAAGAAGCTACTGATTTGATGGATGATTTGTTTGAATAAGATATACAGGCAATATGAAGAAATACTAGGCTATAGAGCTATATTTCAGAAATTCCTTACCAAGAATGATTGAATTTAAAAAAATGTAGCAGAGGATAGTTTATAACCTAGAAGCCTTAGCACCCTATTTGCGGTGCTTTTTTTCTTGTCCAAATTACATATCAAAATAGGGAGTGGAAAGTCATAAAAAAAATGTCCCAACAGCAGTCGGGACATTCGCGTACTAATCTGGTTTTACTCGAAGAATCTTTCAGGATCGGCCTCACCTGCGAATGCGGATCCAATTCGCTCGCCCACAGCCATATCGTATGTGCCTTGATCAGATTGGAATAAGGTACGTCCATGATGACTAATCTTGCATTGATGAAAGGACAGAAGCAATATCTTGCCTTCTTGACGAACGATTTCTTCCAATCTTCCTTCTACTGTGATTCCGCCTTCAAGCGTCAGCTTCACGTGTTCATTCATTCTGATGCCATGTGCTTCTAAGTCTCCATCTGTAAACAGCTCCAGTGGAAGTGACACACCTTGCAGGCGGCCAATTGGAGAAGAAAAACCATCAGCATGTGTAGATTTTCCATGTCCGTTCAATTCCTGATTATTCCAGGCAAGAGCAGTCGGACCCTCCATGCGGAAGAAAACAATCTCACTATTTTCAGCGTATACCATTGACTCTAAGGTTCCTGTTACCTGTAAACCAGAGCTGTACACTACTGTGGAGGTAGCACCTGAACGAAGGGCTTTTTCCATAGCAACCCTCCCACCTGTATGAAAGGCCATGCGATGCTTGAAACGTTCAACAGAATCAAGCAACTGGTCAAAGCTTTCACAAACAAATAGCTGCGGCTGCATTTTGGTTATGTCAAATGCTGTGTGGATGGTTTCCTCTAAAGAGAATGGCCGCTTGATTACAGCATCGGTTAAACAGTGTCTGCTCTCCTCAATAGAAGAAAGTAATCCAGCACCGTATAGCAATGGCTGTTCTAGTTTGCCGAATAATCCGTATTCTACAGTCCACCAGTATAATCGAGCAATCTCTTCTGCTTCTGATACACCTGTTACTGCGCTCTGCTTGGCATCGAGAATTTCTTTGGCTAGCTGAACCTCTTCTTGTGTCGCCAGCGGGTCCTCCATTAATTTGGAGTAGGCACGAATCGCTTCAAAAACCTCATGCTCTTCTCTAGTAGCAAATGCTTTAGCGCCAATTTGGCCAAAACGTTTAACATAATCGGCATACCACTTATCGCTTAGGATAGGAGCATGACCGGCCGCCTCATGGATAATGTCAGGTGCCGGAGTGTAGTCGATATGTTCAGGCTTACGGATATCAGTAGCGATCGGAAGAATCCCACGCGATTGAAAATCAAAGAAAACCACGGCAGGTATAAATCCGTCTATCGTAACAGCCCCCCAGCCAGATGGCTGTAAGCATTGGTTCATTTCTTCCACACGAGGAATATGATCTAGGCTTATCCCTGTTTTACGTAATCCATCTACATATGCAGGATGAGCCACATCCTTTAAAAAATTGTAATTCCGGTGCAAGACATGACGCCACACTTGTTGGTCAACTTCTGTATATTTATCATAATTTTGTTCAACGACGTAGGGTTGAAGATGTTTGGGGATAACGAATTTTGGTTTAGTAGTAGCTTGCATAATAATGTCCTCCTGTCCCATCCTAGCTCTTGTCAGCTTAAGAGTGGGTTGCTTCACTTTTTTGCTTTTAAGCTGTTATGCTTTTAAGCTTTTAAACTGTTATGCTTTTAAGTGATAAAGTATAGGGATAAGTATATGCTTGGAAAATAAGATCGTCAATATGGCTGGAAATATTCATGCAATTTAGTTAATTTGTGGTTTGTACATGCATTCGTTTGTAAAAGGCTAACGAAGGTAACCATCGCGTGGGAATTTACCGCCGATTGTGGGGAATGATATTTCGTTACATCAAGGCATGAATGACAGTAATGATGGGAAGTCATAATGCGCAAATTTATGTCATACATTATTTGATGAAAAAAGTCCCATGCTTGTAGCAGCTAAGTGAGAGGAGCGAGTGTTTATGGTAAACAGACATTTAGATGCGGATCAAGGCTCATGTGAAGGTATACCGCAGCCCATCAGAAAAGATGGTGCTGGAGCGACTGATCCCGGTCCTCGTGACATTATGCGCGATATTGAAAATCCCGATTTGCTTGTCCCGCCAATTACAGATGCAGGATTAATTCCCAATTTAAAATTTTCTTTCTCCGATACACATATGCAATTAAATCATGGTGGCTGGTCGAGAGAGGTGACTGTTAGGGAACTCCCGATTGCAACAACACTTGCTGGGGTAAATATGCGGTTAACGCCTGGCGGAGTGCGTGAGTTACATTGGCATCAGCAGGCAGAATGGTCTTATATGATAGTAGGGAGAGCGCGGATAACCTCAGTCGATCAAGATGGAAGAAACTTTATCGCCGATGTTGGACCGGGTGATCTTTGGTATTTTCCCCCAGGAATTCCTCATTCCATTCAGGGGCTAGAAGAGGGCTGTGAGTTTTTGCTTGTATTTGATGACGGAAGCTTCTCTGATCTGAATACTTTATCCATCACGGATTGGTTTGCGCATACTCCCAAGGATGTTTTATCAGCCAATTTTGGTGTACCAGAGGATGCCTTTGCTAACATTCCTTCTGATCAGGTTTATATCTATCAGGATAAGGTTCCAGGTCCACTAGACAGTCAAAAGGTCCGCTCCCCTTATGGGACCGTTCCTAAAAGCTTTACATATCGGTTGCTAGCTCAAAAGCCAATTCGTACACCTGGGGGAAGCGTTAGAATTGTGGATTCCTCTAATTTTCCGGCTTCAAAAACAGTTGCTGCTGCTTTGGTAGAAATTAAACCGGGAGCAATGAGAGAATTGCATTGGCATCCGAATAATGACGAGTGGCAGTATTATTTATCCGGTGAAGGAAGAATGACTGTGTTTGCAGGAGACGGTGCAGCACGTACATTTGATTACAGAGCTGGGGATGTTGGTTACGTGCCATTTGCCTACGGACATTATGTTCAGAATACTGGTGACCAAACATTGTGGTTCTTAGAAATGTTTAAAAGTGATCGATTTGCCGATATGTCTTTAAATCAATGGATGGCACTTACTCCCCGTGATCTGGTGAAGGATAATGTACAGGCTGATTCTGAGCTATTGAATGTATTACGCAAGGAAAAATGGCCGGTTGTTTCGTATCCGGGCTTTACTTATAATCCTAAATGATAACCTGATGCAAAATTGTAAAATAGATAAATAGATAGGTAAATAGGTAAATAGGCAAAGGTTTCCCACCGGGGGTAAATGTAACGCGGTTGGAAGCCTTTTTTTGTGTCAAGGGTGAAAACGAATTAGGGGTTTGATTTACTGTGTAAGAATGGTAAACATACACGTACAGACCTTTCAACCTTTTGAGAGCGCAAACAAATAAGTGTAATTTCCTCCAAAACTTCTTTGATATAAAATGTGAATTCTTGTATGATTAAGAACAATTCGAGAAAGAAAGAGATGGAGAAACATGCAGAAAGAACAGAGAGCAGGAATCCTTTATGCTATAGTGGCGTATGCCATGTGGGGATTCCTGCCGATTTATTGGAAAAGTGTCAGTTTTATACCACCAGGAGAGATTTTAGCTCATCGTATTTTGTGGTCACTGATTTTTTCAATTGTGTTAGTAGGATTAAGTAAGAAGTGGAGCCGAGTTTTGGAATTTATGAAAAAGCCCAAGAGTCTATTGCTATTTTTACTGGCTTCCGTCTTAATTAGTGCGAACTGGATGATTTACATATGGGCTGTCAACGCCGGTCATATTGTAGAGACGAGTTTAGGCTATTATATTAATCCTCTGCTTAATGTCGCGTTAGGTATGCTATTTTTTCGAGAACGGTTAGATTTCTGGCAACTTATCTCCTTACTTTTTGCGGCAGTAGGTGTATGCTGGATGGCGATTAATTTTGGACAACTTCCGTGGATTTCCCTTTCTTTAGCCTTGTCATTTGGGATTTATGGGGTTGTAAAAAAACTGATTCAAACAGACTCGATTACCTCATTAACATTAGAGACGGTTCCGGTTGCCTTGATTTCGTTTGTCTATATCTGCTGGTTGCAAAGCCAAGGTGTTGGGTCGTTTGGAGCGGCGGACTGGGGAACAGATTTATTGCTGATTGGATCGGGAGTAGCTACCGCTATGCCGCTTCTTGCATTTGCTTCAGCAGCGCAACGCATTTCTCTTTCTACATTAGGCTTTATCCAATACCTAGCTCCTACGATACAATTGGCGATCGCTGTATTTTTGTATAAAGAATCGTTTACAGATAGCCATCTTTTAAGCTTCGTTTGCATTTGGGTAGCGCTTATCCTATACACACTGTCCCGAACTCCGATCATGCAAGCTTGGCAACCAGCGTTTTTTAAACAGCGGATTGAAAAGCGGACATAAAAATTGTTCGCTTTCTCTACTTCCCTACTATTTATGAAGATAACAATGCAATATGACGAATCATGTAAAATATTAGGAGGGGTATTTTTGAAAAAGTATATAGCTTTGTTGGCAGTATTGTTTGGCGTAATTGGACTAGCGGTTTTCGGAAATAACGAAGAGACGAATGCTTCCATTGAAAAAAAGAATCTGTCGCTTTCTATAGTCCGCAGTCAAATTTGAAACAAGAGGAAAGAAAAGAAGCGGGTACATTTACACATATGACCACAGACGAGTACCTCAGTCGTTATAACAAATTGAAAGCAGAGTTAGCCAGTCAAAACATTGATATTTTGCCATTTACTCTCGAAGTAGAAAAGAAGACGAATTTTTATCGATTCTATTATCCCAAACAAGAGAAGTACACAAAGGACGAAGCTAAATGGGTAAGTGTAATGCTACAGAGTGATGGAAAAACGATAGATGGGTTGATGTTTCAGGGGACTCCCGATTTACATACCACCAAGGCGATGATTCAAGCCACTGGCATCGTCTGGTCAAATCAGCTAGATCAATTGCTTACAGGTGGAAGCACTGCTAAGGCTTTTGAAGAAATAAAGGTTGGGGGAGTGAAAATTTCGATAAAAAGAGATTCTAGTGATATCACTGTGATGATTGATCCAGTTAGATTAGACCCTCCCAAAAAATTGTAGAATCAGCTAGGTCAGTTTGGAAGCTTAATAGGAGCTATTCCTATGGGGGCTGTTAAATAAATAGACTCTCTAAGAAGATGCGGAAGGACAATATCCCATTCACGTTAATCTGCCTGATAGGACAGCAATTTGTCAGCATGAACATCTGCAAGGGGGGTAGCTCATTACGGCTGATGTATGCATTTCATCACTTTTAATTTAGTTAGGATTGAAATTTTTAACATAATGTAAAATTAAGTCATAATTGCAGTTTAGTTAACTTTTTTGTAGTAGATCGGGAACGGTTATTATATAATATCTTTCGATCAGAAACTTCGATAAGGGGTGTGGTACATATTAACATTTACACCGAACCTCCGAAAAGATGCTCCATATGTAGAAACCAAAAGTTTCACAAAACAGAATCCCGCATACAGATATTCGATGATATTATAGACGGTGAACCAAGAAAAATAGAGGTAAAGCGTCAACGATATAGATGCCCGAATTGTCTGGCTAAGATATGGGATAAGGTTCAAGGAGCGTGTTCATATCGAAGGAAATCTTATGTCTTTATGGAAATGGAAAGGGAGCAATTGTCCCAAATAAGCGCAGAAAAATCGTAAATAAAGAGAGATTGTTGCGTTTATAACCCTCTAAATGATATTTAGAGGGTTTCGTTTTTTATTTGCTGCATGTTCCATTTTCTTATGCTGGAATTTGTTCCAAAACAAAATCGACATGGATTGGGAATTCATCATTGACTAGAATATGTACACTTAAGCTTTGCTCTTGCTGAGGTAAGGTATCGCCCGAATAAATATTTTTAAGTAGGCCAACATTCGTAAACTCAACTTGAGCATCGATTGCTTGATAGCTGGTAATGGCATGTCCTCGTACCATATCTGCGAATTCTTCAAGTACACTTCTTCTCATTTCGTCATCAACCATGTCTAGCGGGATACTGAAGGATTGAAGTAAAACACGAAGAGCATCCTCTTCCATGCCAATAATAATGTCCCCTGTAACATCACCCGTTATTTGGGAAACAACTCGATGGGACTGACTGTAGGTATAAGGTGATTTTTGTAGCTGCACATCTTGGCGCTGTATATTAATTCCTAATGAACCTAGTACAGTTGTCAGTCCTTTGAGATACGCATTTAATATTTTTACATCCACAATTCTCATCCTTTTCCGGTTTGTGAGTTCTTCCTTTATATATCGGTATTTTTGTGAAAAGATTAACAGCTACTTACCAAACAAAATTGCTGACCCATTTCCCAATCTTCCATTTCGCCTTCTCCTTTTTCTCTGAAGCAAGTAAGCTAGTTTTCAGATTTTTCTACGGGGTAATTTTTTCCACTAATTAGATAGCTCCGTTTCTACGATATTTATAAGGATAGAGTGAATGGCGATTGTAGGAAAAAAACATCCATTTTGTCATATGAGAAAGTCCCTAAAGGAGGAGAGACTGTGAAAATTCAAATCGCTTCTTTAAGAGCCAAGCTTACGATTTTATGCTTAACCATCTTACTAGTACCTACCTTGCTTATTGGAATCACTACCTATGGGTCTACAAAGCAGGAGCTAGATCAGGCAGGTCAGGCAGCCCTACAAAAAAATGTAAAAATGGTAATTGGTATGATTGACCTAATGAATGAGCGAGTTGAGGCAGGACAGCTAACCTTAGAAGAAGCTCAGGAAAAGGTACGTCAGGAGCTACTAGGTACAAAAAATTCTGAGAACAAGCGTCCGACTAAAAAGGAGTACACGACAGGCGAAACCGGCTATGTCTGGGCAATCAATGAGAAAGCTGTGTCTGTCATGAATCCAGCCAATGAAGGTCAAGATCTTTCCGATGTCATCACACAGGACGGTGTTTTATTGGCGAAAGAGTTAGTTGAAAAAGGAACTTCCGGCGGCGGATTTGTGAGGTACAAATGGCAGATCGCCAATTCTGATGAGGTTGAGACTAAAGTGTCTTATGTCGAGTTAGAGCCCCATTGGGGATGGATTGTGGGGTCAGGAGCCTATCTTACCGAGTTTAATAAAGGAGCTAATAACATTTTGACCTTGGTAGCTCTGATTGGTTCCGTTTCTACGGTTGTTGGGATAATTATGGTTAACTTTTTCTCAAGGCTATTTACGAAACCAATTGTTTTGGTGGCCCAGCAGTTGAACAGGGTAGCCGATGGTGATCTTACAATAGAAGAATTGAAGATTACCTCCAAGGATGAAATAGGCAATTTGGCAAAAGATTTTAATTACATGATCAATAATATACGCCATCTGATTAGTGAAGTGGACTTATCAGCACAACGAGTAGCTGGTTCCGCAAAGGAATTAACAGCTAGTGCAGAAGAGACAAGCAAGGCAAATGAACAAATTACGCTTGCTATTCAGGAAGCAGCGAGTGGTGCTGAGGAGCAACAAAATGCTCTTTATAAAACAACAAGCTCCATTGAGGAAATCTCAGTTGGTATGCAACGAATAGCAGAAAGCTCGTCCTCTATTGCAGAAACGTCTACAGAAACGAGAGAAACGGCAGAGGATGGTGGACTAGCCGTACAAAAAACAGTTCAGCAGATGAATTCCATCCATAAATCGGTTAATGAATCAGATGCTGTGATTAAGCTTCTTGATAAGCGTACAAATGATATTTCCGGAATGTTAAGTGTCATTACAGATATATCTGCTCAAACCAATCTACTAGCCTTAAATGCTGCGATTGAGGCTGCAAGAGCTGGCGAACATGGTAGAGGCTTTGCAGTAGTTGCCGAAGAGGTTAGAAAGCTGGCAGATCAGTCCACGCAGTCCTCGAACCAAATTACGCAGCTACTAGAAGAGATACAGCAAGATATGAATCAATCCATTCAGACTATGAGCAAGGTCAAAGAGGAAGTTCAGACGGGGATTGAAATTGCAAACGATACGGATCAGAAGTTTAAGAACATTCTTTCTTCAACGGGCTATATTTCTCAGCAGATCGAAGAATTAGCTAGCATTAGTCAACAGATATCAGCGAGCTTGCACGAAATTTCAGCCAGTGGAGAAAATGTGTCTCGTATTGCCCAACAGGCAACGGATCATTCGCAAAATATTGCTTCTTCAGCAGAGGAACAGCTTGCTTCGATGGAAGAGGTAACTGCATTGGCAAACTCTCTGTCTATCATGGCTGAAGAGCTGCAAAAGCTTACGCGTACTTTTACGTATTAAGCTAGGTATTCAAAATAAAAAAACACCTTCACAGTTGTGGAGGTGTCGGGCTGCCGAGAAACCTCGGCGGCTTATTTTGTTATCAGATTGATGTGCTGGCGGGTGCTACATTGCCTCTATCTTGCTAAAAAGGCTCAGAGAAAGTGAACAAAGAGAGTGCTTTCTCTAAGCCTTTTTCAATAAAGCGATCTCACTGGCTCAAGGGGTAATCTGTTAGGCCGTAATTCTCCAGCCATTCGTTTTGGTCTGAAGCTCCAAAAGCTTCGCATATAACCCAGCGTTTTGGATAAGCTCCTCATGCTGCCCTTCTTCGACGATTTTGCCTTTGTCCAGCACGATAATTTTGTCTGCGTTGACCACGGTTTTCAATCGGTGAGCGATCATGATGACGGTACGTTTTTTAATCAGGCGATTGATTGCTCTTTGCATTTCCACCTCGTTTTCTGGATCGAGCGAGGAGGTGGCCTCATCAAGCAGGATCACGGGGGCATTTTTGAGTATGGCTCTGGCGATGGAAATGCGTTGACGTTCGCCACCAGAGAGCGTAGAACCACCTTCCCCGATCATGGTGTCATAACCCTGAGGCAGCTTCATGATAAAATCATGGCAGCAAGCTTCTTTAGCAGCTTCCTCAATTTCTGCTTGCGTAGCGTTCTCGCGTCCATAGCGGATATTGTTGCCGATTGTGTCCTGGAACAAGTAAACGTCCTGAAATACCATGGAGATTTTTTTCATAAGCTTTTCTGGGTCCATTTCACTTACATCGCTACCGCCAAACAGCACTTTCCCTTGTTGAGGGTCGTAAAATCGTGCAATCAGGCGCAGCAGTGTGCTTTTTCCACTTCCTGAAGGGCCAACGATCGCGGTAAGCGTCCCTTCCTTCATTTCCATAGAAACATTGTCTAGTACGATGTTCTTGTCGTAGCTAAAGGTCACGCTGTCAAAGCGGATATCATGAGCTTCGGGAGGTTCGTTTTCACCCTTCATGACAGGCTCATTTAATAGACTAACGATGCGTTCTCCAGCCATGGCATCATATTTGAACGCTGGCAGGCGCATGATAGCAACCGATAGTGGATCAAAAACACGAGTACCCACTAACAAGAATGTAGCAAACAGAGGAACTGAAATTTCTCCGCCCAATATGAGATAAACTCCCACGATGGTCATTAAAGACACGCCAGTTTGCATAAAGGCCATGGCAACTAAAAAGAATGGCCCTAGCGCACCCTCCAGCTTAATGCTTTCCTTCATATAACGATAAAAAGACTGTTTTAATCTTGTAAAGTTCTCACCGCGCAGATTGTATGCCTTGATTACTTTCATCCCTAACAGGTATTCCTGCAAACAATTTGCCAAAACGATCTTGGCAGCGGAGTGACTCTTGCCAAGTTTTCGTTCTAAACCGGAAATACTCCATAGCAACAGCACAGCTACGGGTAACCCTGCAAGCATAGCTACAGCCATTCGCCAGTCTATAAACAGCAGACCAAAGAAGGTCAAAATGGGGATAATCGCACCGCTTACAAGCTGAGGTAGAATATTTGTCGCGGCATTTTCTAAATGAGTAAAATCATTCATCATCATATGGCCAAGTTCTCCGGGGTCCTTTTTCATGAGGAATCCTAAAGGGAGCTTGCGCATATGCTCTGCTAGCTGTGTCCGTCCATCAGCAGAAGATTCGTACGCACTGCGGTAGGTAGAACGGTAAGACATCCGCTCACATAGAAACACAAGGACAAGGAAAAATAGCATGCCTCCCCATATGAGCCAGAGAGTTTGCATGTTCAAAGAGGATTGTCCTGTCGCATAGTAGGCATAAATCATACTTACTGCTGCGGCCAGGCATCCGAATGGAAATATATTGACTAAGTTGGCCAAAACAGTCCAAAGGATGGGCTTCCATATTTTCTTTGGTTCACCCGTAGTAATGTTGTAAAGCTGTTCCCTTATCACACGAATTCCCCCTCCTTCTGCGAAATGTCGATTTTCCATTCTGCTGAGGATGTATAGGCGTCCCACATGCTTTTATATAAACCATTATGAGCAAGAAGCTCGCTATGGGTTCCGAGATCGTCGATTTGCCCTTCCTTTAGGACAATGATCTGATCTGCTTCGCATATAGTTGTCAAACGATGGGCAATGATCAATACCGTTTTGTCCTTGATAAGCTCGCGTAGCGCAAGCTGCATCTGGTATTCATTTTCCGGATCTGCATAAGCGGTAGCTCCATCGAGATTGCAC
>ENA-UOTW01000070-UOTW01000070.1-synthetic-metagenome-genome-assembly--contig:-NODE-70-length-19919-cov-4.481776_pt1 | contig 19919 bp, 17 predicted proteins | sample MGYA00238141_ERZ746978 | MGnify/ENA primary metagenome ERZ746978 (study PRJEB28755, sample SAMN02352454) | synthetic metagenome | study: EMG produced TPA metagenomics assembly of the Artificial... | reverse complement strand
TTTGGGCGCAAAGAGAAGGTTGTTATCTCCGAAAACAAGCTGAATCGAAATTTTTGCGCCTCACGGCCAAATGAGAAATGGGCTAATGTTATCGTTTTTTATTTTTCCTATTTACAACTATTATTCATATAATGACAATCAGAATGACACCAAGAATTATTAAACCAGAAACGCCGAATCCTGACATTGGGTTCTCTCCTCTCAAAAAAATAGTTACTTTCTAACATAATATAACTATTTTATACGTATTTTGTTTTATTTTCCAGTACCTTCAAATTTCAAGAGTTCCTGAATCATTTTTTACAGTGCTAGATGGAGTGATTGTATAATAGGCAACTAATGTTTGGCGGTCAAGTCAAGCATTCCTGCGAGTATGCCCCCTTTTAAAAAGCATTAATTGCAAAACGATTTTATCTCAACTCATCCTTCAAAGGTACAATGACTTCATCTAACGTCTTTCTCCACTGACGCTTCATTTCTGGTCCATATTTTAACGGTTTTGCATCTGGGTGTACGGCTTTAAACTTATCAAATTGCTTGCTGTCAATAATTCCCCCGATATTTGGAATAGGCTCTGATCCTATTACATATTGAACAGCAGATGAATGCAGCTCTCCTTCATCCACAAACCAAGCTTTCGCAAATTCTCCAATCGCTTTATTATAGGATTCGGTGAAGAAACGTCGTTTCACTACAAAAGTATCTTCCTCTGAATTTATTTCTTTGGCATCAATGGCATTTAAAATCGCACGGTATACCGCTTTAACAATTTCTGATTTTTTCAGTTTTTGAAGTACTTTTTCGATCTCGTCACGGATATTCTGATTATTGGCTGAGTACGTTTCTAATAATCGGTCAATATAGGTTGAGTCAATATCATAGATCTTAATCGCATTTTCTCCATAGAATTCAATGTCTGAGAAATCTGGTCCTCCTGGTCTATCACCGTCTCTTTCATCGACTAGCGATCCCTTAACCGTGTTGTACACGCCAATATATTCTTCTAAGGTCTTTACCTGATCTTGGAGTGCTTTTGATTTCTCCATTTCATCGTTATAATCATCATACGTAACTAAAGCTTCGTAGGAATTATTTAACTCTTGAAAAGCTTTCACAAATTCAATCCGAGTTTCAAGTGGAGAGTGCTCGTCAATGTCGGTTGGATTTGGCACCAGTTTTTTCAATGTTTTATGAGCCTTTTGGAATCGTTTCTTCGATTCATCATAAGTTGGATAAACAAGATTAGATTCCTCTTGTGCTTGAGAATATAACTTCGTCGCCTCTTCTACATTATGTTCCATTGTCGAAGGTTTTCGGAATGTTACAATCAATCCTTTTTTCTTTCCAGGATAGGTACGATTGGTCCGAGAAAAGGCTTGGATCAAATTGGCATAACTTAAATTTCGATCCACAAATAACGTTTGAATTGTGGGTGCATCGAATCCAGTCAATAAGCGATCCACAACAATAACAAGGTCAATTTGTTTCCCAAATTCTTTGAATTCTGCTTTCTTACGAGCTAAACGATTGTTGATATCACCATTATATCGTTCAATATCTTCTATCGACCAAGCTGTATTATAATAATCGTTATAGTCCTTAATAATTTCTTTCATTTCATCTTGAATTTGTTTGGAATTATCTTCGTTTTCTTGTATCGAATAGGTGACGGCAATCCGAGGGAAGTCCGGATCTTCAATCGTACGCCCTGTTCGGATCGGATGTCCAGCAAATTCTTTCGTCAACCATTCTGGATCTTTGGTCATTTCCTTGATTGCCTTATAGTAGCGTTTCGCCATATCAATGGAACTTGTTGTTAAGATGGCAGACTTTTGCGGGCGACCGTTTTGGAAATCAAATTTGATATAGGCATTATCTGGTCGAAAAATCTTATGAATGACTTTTTGAATATGATCATCACTTTCGAAAGTAGATGGTTCAAGATATGATTCCTTCTCTCTTCCATCCATTTGATCGATCATATCGTTAATTTCATCATTACTAAAATTGGCGTATTTTTCATTTAGACGAAGTTGATTAAAAATATAATTATTTAATGATGTGGGTTCAATCGTATCTTCATGCTCTACTTGGAACCCTAAAACAGCGCCATCATCTAATGCATTCTTAATGGTATAAGTGTGCAAAACTTCTCCATATTGATCACGAGTGATACGAGCTAATTGGCCTTTAGCTTGTTTTTTATTTTCATTAAATATCGGCGTACCTGTAAAACCAAACCATGTAGAATTTGGAAAGAACCCCCTAATCACTTCCATCCCTTCAGCACTTAACGCACGATGACACTCATCTACGACAAAGACAATATGTTGCCCCAGCAGTTTCTTAAAACGTTGGGTGCCTTTTTGTTCTTCTTGTCTTTGAGCATAACGCAAGGCAGCTTCCAATTTTTTGGCGAGTGGTAATAATCACTGTATTGGAATTGGTATCAGATAGTAGAGTATTACTCAGCTCTTTCGCACTTTCGGTTCCGACAATCAAGCTATTAGACTTGGCATTATCAGAAGAAATACCGGTATTAAACTCGGAAGCAAATTTGGTGAATTCTATCGTGGTTTGATTATCCAAGTCTTTTCGATCAATGAGCATTTGGGCAACCCATTGATTAAGAGTGTCACGTCAAATCGGCGATCACGATCATCAATGTTTGCCTTTTGTTTCGCAATCTGATGAACAACTTCATATGTAGAGATTCCGCCACCAATGTCTTGATTGGAATACAGCACTAAAGACATCGAACCTAAAGATACATCTTCACGTTCAATCGTAATTTGTTCAAATTGAATTGAAGCAAGTCAGTGCCAAAGATGGCGTATTCCAAGCCTATAATCAAATTAAGAAATACGCAGAAGAAGGGTTGTTTAGAAATAATATCTTTTCTACTCTTCAGGTGTTCGTCATTTCCAACGAACAAACGACTCGCTATTTTGCCAATGCGTTGCCAAAAGACATACATAAGAAATTTGTCTTTAGTTGGCGGACAACGGACAATCGAAAAGTAGAAAATCTCTATGAATTTGTGAAACAGGTCTTAAATATTCCAGATGCACATCGCTTGATTGTCAATTATACAATTGTGAGTGAGGACCAATTTGCATACTCTTGAGCATTTACACCAGGTTGTCCGGATCGTTGAGAAGTTATTTTAATAAATTCACTATTCTAGGGTGTGTACGCAAACCTACTTGAGCCAGACTCGATGGGTATAATGTATTAATTATTCACGAAATTCACACTTGTATTCCCTTGCCCTTATATACATTCTGTATTACAAATAAACTCACAGAATTCTATTTACGCATCGTTCCGACCAGAGTGTGACCTACCCCTGCTCCTATGGTTCGCATGATGTAAATACAGGCTCCTGCGAGCTTTTCTGTAAAAAACTTGCCGTTACTTATGATAGGGTTCACCTTAACGGATCTATCGGCGAAAAGTAAGAAGGAGCTGCCACAGAACATCTCATTCCAGCAAAAGTAGTTTTAGCTGTGTGTCTATGAATAGCGTTTTCGCATTGGCTGCTGTTCATTCGGACTCAGTACCGCCAGTGTTTATTACGCCTCTAGGCTCCACCAACATGATATGGCATTCCTTTTCGGCGAAAGGCTTATGATCGGCTCCCCCCGGGACAATAAACATCTCACCCTTGGAAATTTTCACTTGGCCATCACGAAAAGCAATGAACATCTCTCCTTCGAGCACAATAAATACCTTATCCGTCCCTTGATGCTCGTGCCACATAAAATCCCCAGCAATCTTAATGAGCTTAAATTGATAGTCATTTATTTCAGCAATGACTTTCGGAGACCAGAGATCGTTGAATGTAGATAGCTTCTCATTCAGATTAATAGCTTGGTAATGCATATATGAATCCCTCCTCATTTTTCTCGCCTTTTTAGAGCTTACGCAAGGCACTTGTTATATTTTGTAAAGCGTATTCGATAGCTAATGGGCCACCAGTAATAGCGGACACATCCATTAAATGAACATTTCTTTTCTTAACGGCATTGAGATTATTCCATACATTGCTTTGTTTTAAGTCATTCATTAATTTTTCCTTTTTGGTAATGTCACCGATAAGGAAAATATGGTCTGCTTCAACAGTTGATATTCCTTCAAACGTAGTAAATTTATTAGTCGTACCTTTAAATATATGGTCTGGTGTAAGTCCCAGTCCCTTCTCTTTATCAAACGCAAGTATATAGACCGGATTTCCTTCACCTAGGACATTAAACGTTTTTCCATCCCACGACAATATAAGGGCTACTGACTCTCCTTCAATCGATTTTAATGCTTCGCGCCCAGTTGTGATTTCTTTCATCATTTTATCAATGACTTTTTCCGCTTCATCTTCTTTTCCAATAATCTCGGCTACTGTACGGAGTCCATATTGCCAATCGTCATAGATGTCCTTGGATTTTAACGTAATGACTGGCGCAATCTTTCCTAGTGAATCATACATTTTTTCATGATTCTCAGTTGCTAAAATAATGTCAGGCTCTATCGATAGGATTTTTTCAATATTAGGTGATAATTTTTCTCCTAATTCATCAGCAGAATCCAGCTTTCCTTTTAAATAGGTTAAAGAAGATAGATACTCTTTTTCAGTAGAAGCAGCAGGCGGCTCACCTAATGCAATTAGTATTTCAGGATAAAAATACCATAATGAAGCAATATTCTCTGGTTGTTTCTCAATAACAATTTCTTTACCTAAGGCATCCTTAAATGTTCTTGGCCATTCAGTTGTATCTACCTTACCTGCTGTTGTAGATGCGCCTTCTGTCGTTGATCCTTTATTTTCAGCAGGTGTTTCATTACAACCTCCCAGTATGCCTGCTACTAATAACATGGAGATTAGCAGGCCTTTCATCTTTTGCATACGAAAATTCCTCCAACATCATGTTATCTTTCGTTTGCCATTAGTATAGAAAAGGAATGTTTAGATGAGAATGGATGCCTGTTGAAATTAGCATGGATTATTGATGAACTTCTCTCGATATTCAGTAGGAGAGATACCAAGTTGTTTCTTGAACACTCTACTAAAATAAAACGGGTCAGCAATTCCAACCGTTTGCGCAATTTGTTGTACAGACGCTCCACTTGTAAATAGCATTTCTTGCGCCATGTTTATACGATGTTTTAATATGTATTCCGCTGGTCCCATACCTGCATGTCTTTTAAATACATAAGACAGTCGATTTCGATTCACGTTATGTTGTTCTGCAAGCGATGCTATTGTAAGGCTTTGATCATAGTATTCATGAATATAATGAGATACCCGTTCGAACAAAGTTTGTGATTCACAGCTATTCTGCCTATTCACAACACATAATAAGGTTTCATTCAGTACATCACGAAACAGCATTTCGGTCTGAAACATCGATATGCCACCAGGCTGATTATACACATGCCAAAGGCGCATAATTAATTCAATCAGACGAGGAGATTGACCCGTTGATAATTCAAAATGCTGATGGGAAAAGCTTGTCTCTTCTAGTTCTGAGTTATATATCCGGTATAAAACAAGGATATATTCCCAGTTTGTGTTACCGAACATTTTTTGAGCTAGTTTCATTCTTGCACCGCCATGCACAACTTTTCCTGGCGAAAAGATATAAGGCGTTCCATTAAATTGAAATTGTACCTTCCCTGTAAGTGGAAACACAAACCCAGGAAAAGAATCTGTATATTCAGCGTAAGGTACACCTGGATTTTTCGCATATCGATATACTCCTTCTACTTGAAAAGGAATGTGTGCCAAATGCTCCGCTAACTGATTAACATCGATTTTCACGTTGCATACCTCATTTCAATAGTCGTTTGCCAGTAATACGTAAGATCGATCGTTGTACATCCTGTGCAGCTTCTTGATCAGAAGCAGATGAGGACTCTTATTTATTTTACCATTATTGATAACGATTATCATTGTTAAGCTGTGCGGACAATAAAAATGCCGCACCCGCTAATGTTCAAACAGCGGGTAACGGCAAGTGTAAAGATAACTTTTCTGCTCACGGAACTTTGGACCAAAAAAAGACATCCTATTGGACGCTTTGGCTAGTTTTTTTCCTCCGACAAATATTGTTCAAGCTGATCAAAGGTCCCCCCGAAGCCCTGCTTCATGGAATCGAACATCCCCTCAAAGAAGTTGCGCTCTTCTTCAGTAGCATTGATCGGTCGGCTGTAAAGGGTTATTTGGGTTGTACCATTATTATCGCTCATCGTTACCTTATTTCGGATTTCGAGCGGGATCAAATCACTGAATGGAGGCCTGACAATGTTTCCTGCCTCATCCGAAAAGCAGTTGATCCAGACAATCTTCTCGGGAGCCTTGATCTCCTGGTACACAAATTTACCCCACATTCGACTGCCACCAGGAGCTTGCATACTGTAGTGGAAAAATCCGCCCTCACGAAAATCGAGATGCTTTACACTTATTTCAAACCCTTTCGGCCCCCACCAGTGCTTCAGGTGCTCTGCTTCAGTCCATACTTGGAATACAAGTTCGCGTGGCGCATGAATCTCACGCGTTATTACTAACTCTTTGCTTTCCGAGTTGGGCGTCATATCGATTCCTCCATCAATCAGTATTCACTTTTAATTTATTATAAGTGCTTGGACGAGATGCCGTGCCCAACCGCGATTACTGACACCGCCAATATTATTAAACAAAGTTAATGCCTTTAAACATATCCACCCAGTTAAATATATAAATCTAATCATTACGGACTTTATTTCAAGGCAACTACTTTGTTAATGCTTGTAAATACTTGCCGTTACTTATGATAAGGCTCACCATACCGTATCTAAAAACATAGCTTGTTATAGGTAGAAGGTAGTTATTACTGTTTGAAACTTTAATAATAATGAAGAGGCTACACTTTGTTGGTTAATCTTACAACTAACACACAGAGCTTATTTAACACAAGTAAAAACGCCCGAATTTTAAGCCATTCGGACGTTAAGTTTACTCATATGAATTATCAGGAACCATCTATAGAGACTTCATTTTATTCTATAGCTCTTGCCAACCACCAACATAAGTACCATCACCACGAACTAGTAATTCTCCTTTAAGGCTTATATTTTGCAAATTAATTATGTCTCTAATTCCCCAACTTAATTTAGCATTAACTATCGCTCTTACGTTTTTGCCCTCTGGGTCATTATAATAGTTTTCGTGATCAAGATGCCAAGCATTCAAAATATTACTCGTTTTCCACTTTGTATAAGGATTTTTTTCGTACCATGTAACTTTTTCTTTTTTGATTTTTACTTTTTGATAAAGGGTATAAGTCCACAACTCAACCCCAATTGCGCTTTCTAATGTATAGGTCGTGTAACCGGTAACTCTTTCTTCCTTCTCCTCTTTTGCTTGTGTACTTATTCCTCTATTCGAGCTTGGTTCAGTAGTCATATGGGTAGTCACTCTGATTTTACTTCCATCCTCAAATTCATGAACTTTTATAGCTTTTTCTCCATCAATCTTTCCTGATGTTTTTAGTCCCCCTTCTGCAAGAGCTTTTTTAATCTCTTCAGCTCTTAATGCCTGTACTACTGTTCCATCTCTGTTTAGAGCACCAGTTTCCATTAAAAAGGATAATTCTTTTGTATTTTGAGGAATAGTTTGTTTTGTTTCGCTTTCTGTTGCAAAAGTCGGTTGAACTAAACCAGTAACTAACACAGCAGACAATGCAATAGAACTAATCAACGATTTTTTCATTAAAATACACTCCTTATTTTTTATTGTTTATTTGGAACAAAGTGGTAAAATGTTTTTGAGGTGATGTTAACGTGAAAGCATTTTTTTTTAAACCGAGCGTTTTAGTTTTTTTAATAATTCTAATTACAGGAATTATTAATATCGCTCCAACAGATTTTTGGATGGCTTTTTTCAAATTACTTATTTTTTCAACTGTAATTGCCCTAGTTATTGAATGGATAAGCTCATTCTTTAAAAAAAGGTAAGATTCTTGAAACCTTCACTTCTGTGTATCTATAATGTCATCCTCGATAAATGAGACACCCATGTTGTAAACCTCCTAGAGGTCTTTAGTGAATAGCTGAACCACGGCTATATAATTATTACCCCAACAGGGTTTCGTATAAGTTTTCCGTACAGCTTACTCTTAACGACCAACTAGTGTCTAATCTTCTCAAAAATTACAATGTACTCATCTAATTGCTGACTCATTTGAAGTACGGCAGGGTGTATAAATGAGCCTTTTCTGTAATACAACATCTCTAATTCTTTACGGAGGAGTTCAATAAGCTTCTGTAAATCATTTTCGAGTTGAGAATTTTCTGTTTTCATATTCTGTAAGTGAGTGGTAAAATGAACTTGAGTAATATTTTTTGTTGCTCAAGATAGGGGCGTTCCGATGGTGTCCAAACTAACGGGAACGCTCCTTTTAGTTAACAATTCATATAATCCGATGGCGCTACCTCCTTTCTTCCTCCTATGTATTATTTTACCATTAGTTGCAGGGACTACCTTTATTTTTTTCTCGAAGAAACGCCTTTACATCTTCCTAAAAAATAGAACTCCCCATAAAAAAAGACGCTATTTTAAGCGCCTGAAAGTTTCAAATAATTAATGACCGGGGTCTCCTGTATATACTTTGATATGTCCTGAAACTATTTGATTCTCGGTTTGCCTTTCTATTGAAAATAAAAACGTCAATGACAATGAGGCTAAAATTATGGATGTTGCTACTACTATCTTTTTCATTACACTACCACCTTTTTATCATTAGACTTCTTGTTGATGACATTATAAACCTCAACCAACTTCCCTAAAAGGTCTAAATCAATTGGTTTCTGATATAAATAATGTATTGATAAAATTTCGCCTATAGTATGATGGATATCTTCATTGGAGTTAATTTGCTCATAAGAAACCATACTCCTTAAATAAGAGGATATTGCATCATTATATTTTCCTATTTCGACTTGCCAAGCGCCTTTTAGTTTAAAAAATCTTCCTATTTCTCGATGTTTGTGAGGTGTTTTCACACCCAAGCAAATTGACTTTTCTTCTGTATCTAATAATGTCTGTATTGATTCTAACTCTCCCAACTTAAAAAATGATTCCATCAAGTCATTTAAGATATGAACACGAGTATCATCTGTAGCCTCTAATAAACACTCTTGAAGAATTGGAATTGATTTTCCATACTCACCTTTTCCAAAATATATGTTAGCTCTTATGAATTTAGAACGCTCCTCAATGAATGTATAATCTAAACTTTCCGACATTTCTAAATGCTTCTCTGCGGACTGAAAATCTCCAGTATGAATAAAAGAGTTGATCATTGCATAAATTACTCTTTGCTTAAGCATACTTGTCCCTAAATCTAAATTGTATCCTGTTCGACCAAGTTCAATGCATCTGTCATATTTTTTTATGTTATGAGCATGTAACGACATTCTAAAATAGAATATTATCTTTTCTTCTTGGGAAAGAAAATCAACATAGTGCAGAACTTCTTCTCCTACTATAAACGATTCTTCCAAACGTTTTAAATCTTCTCTCTCAATTAAGTATTTTTGATATAACCCTTTGGCTATGTAATAGGGCAGTCCATGCACTCTGGCGTACGCAACAATAGTGGTATAAAGAGTTACCTTTGCATCGTTGTTCGTACTAGTGTTTGCAAGTGTATACAAAAAGTCTAACGATGAGCATGTTTCTTTCCTAATGTTTTCTAGGAATTTGATTGCTACTTTATTAATCAAAGAAGGATTGGAAATTTCAATAGCCTCTGATAAAAAATCATCATATAATCCATAACGGCGTTCTACCTGGATGCTATATTCAATTATGTCTTCATAAGGAATTTTTAATACATCTGCGATAGGTTTCAACGTCCTCAACTCTGGACTTTTTGTTTCACCACTTTCTATTTTAGAAATAACCCCTTTACTGATCCCAGTTACTCTGGACACTTCTGACAAACTGATGCCTATTTCCACTCTTTTTTTCTTTATCAGTTCCCCCAATGTTGTGAAAGTTAAACTTACACTCATATTAATCCCCTTCCATAATTTATATATAAACCTATTAATTCCTTTATTAATATTAACTTGATTCTAACTTTATTGTATATTTTTGTAAATAACAACGAAAAATAATAGATTGATTTACTTTTTTTTATGAAAGGGATATTGAAAGTCGAGGATTATTAATATCTCTAATAAAATATATCTTTCAACAATGGGTATCAAAAAAGAGGAGTACGGACTACGTTATGATGACATCTGTCAACGTATTGTAAATTCAACATCTAGGGTGGATTTATGGAAGTTTTCATCCCCATATTCGAATATGCACATGCTGAATGGATGTAAAGTATCCCCTTCCAAAGGCTACTAATCCAACAACTTTCTTATACTGACCAACAGATAAGTAAAGTAGAAGCTAACATCAAAAATATATCATTCTCTTTGAGAAAGACAAGATTTCTTCTTATATCGTTAAAGAGAAGCTTGCGGTATGAAAAGGAACTTGCAACCCTCAAAGAAACAAAGGAAACCGTCATATATGAATTATCCAAACCTACGATAAAAGAAGTTTCGGTAGATTGGATACAAAACATTCTTATTAATTTCTCACAGGTACTTTTTTAACGTATCACCTGAGAAACAAAAAGATTTACTGCACTCGATTATCAATCGTATTACAATAAAATTTTCTAACAACATTAAAGAGCATTTGTCTTCGATACATCTCTCCCCATAAACTTTGTGCCTATTTATGATACGGCCCTCCGTAATGTATATAGGCACAAAACCAAATTCGACCATAGGCTTGAGATATCCTAATACGATTAGAGAAATCAACCTGATTGATCTTATTTAGCTTTCTAATTGTTCGGATTCGCTTCCCAATTGTTTGAATATTAATCACCCCTATGTATAGTAAAATCCCGGTGACTTTATAAATCACCGGGACTGAACAAGCGGTTCATAACTTTTTTTACTGGTTCGTGACTTCTTTTATTGGTTCACGACTTTTTTGTTACCAGACAAAACCTCTATCTAAAATCCAAACCCTACTCCACCGTCACACTCTTAGCCAAGTTCCGTGGTTTATCCACATCCAAGCCACGAGCTGTAGACGCAAAGTAAGCAAGCAATTGCAATGGAATGACAGTTAATACAGGAGACAGGATCGGCAGTGTGCGTGGCACATATACCACTTCATCCACTGTTTTCTCCAATTCTGTATCTCCTTCAAACGCGAGACCTAGCGTGTAGGCGCCGCGGGCTTTGACCTCAACGATGTTGGAAACCGTCTTGTCAAATAGGTCTGGCTGGGTAGCCAGTGCGATCACTGGTACATTCTCTTCAATGAGAGCTAGGGTACCGTGTTTTAGTTCACCCGCTGCGTAAGCTTCGGAATGAATGTAAGAAATCTCTTTTAGCTTCAGGGAGCCTTCCAGCGTCACAGCATAGTCGAGACCTCGTCCGATGAAGAACAGGTTTTGAACATCCTTTGTTACAGAAGTAGCTACCTTGCGTAGACCCTCTTCCATTTCTAGAATGTTAGCTGTTTGAGTTGGAATTTCTAATAGGTGATCGACAATCTCAGCGATTTGTGCATCTGTTTGTGTGCCTTTTACCTGTGCAAGATAAAGCGCAAACAGATACAGAGCCAAGCTTTGGCATGTATAAGCTTTTGTAGAAGCAACCGCTACCTCTGGGCCTGCCCAAGTGTAGATAACCTCATCTGCTTCACGAGCTACTGAGCTTCCTACTACGTTGCTGACTGCCATTACTTTAACGCCTTGTTTCTTCGCTTCACGCAGAGCCGCGAGTGTATCTGCTGTTTCTCCTGATTGACTGATAACAACCACTAACGTCTTATCTGTGAAGATCGGGTCACGATATCTAAATTCTGAAGCGATCGCTACCTCGACAGGAATGCGTGTCAGCTTCTCAATGACTTCTTTCCCGATTAATCCAGCATGCATCGAAGTACCGCATGCTACGATATACATTCTGTCAAAAGTAGCTAACTCTTCTGGAGTCATTTTCATCTCAGGCAGTAGCACACGCTTGGTTTCCAAATCAATACGGGAGCCAATTGTATCTCGCATTGCTTTTGGCTGCTCATGAATCTCTTTTAACATAAAGGAGTCATAGCCGTCCTTCTCTGCTTGCACCAAGTCCCAATCCACATGGAAAATGTCACGCTCCACAGGCTCGCCTGTCTCTGCCACTGTCAACTGGATGTTATCGCGAGTTAAAACAGCCATTTCACCTTCATTTAAAATGTACATATCACGCGTATGCTCCAAAATAGCCGGGATGTCAGAGCCAATAAACGCTTCCCCTTCACCAATACCCACGATGAGTGGACTTGCTAAACGTACCGCAATTAATTTATCTGGTTCGTGCTCTGTCATGATACCAAGGGCATAGGCACCGCGCATTTTTTGTATAGCCTTACGCACTGTAGCTACGATATCGCCATTATATAGGTCGGACAATAGATGAGCGATGACCTCTGTATCTGTTTCAGACAGGAACTCATATCCTTTTGCTATCAATTCTTCCTTGATAGTCAGGTAATTTTCAATAATCCCATTATGAACAACTGCAAATTTATGCGTTTTGTCTAAATGAGGATGAGAATTTTCATCGGAAGGCTTTCCGTGTGTTGCCCAACGAGTATGGCCAATTCCAGCCATTCCCGCTAGCGGTCTGTCTCTTAGGCGCTCTTCTAACGTAGCAATCCGTCCCTTGGATTTTGCATGATCCAAACCTTGCTCCGTCATTACTGCTACACCTGCAGAGTCATACCCACGATATTCCAGCTTACGCAGACCTCCAATAACGATATCCTGCGCCTGTTTACTTCCAATATATCCAACGATTCCGCACATAGTAATAGAAACCCCTCTCTAATGGACAGGGGTACGACCCAACTGAATTTGCTAACGGGGTGTACCCCCGTCATTCCTTTGCAAATTTTTATCTATAAGGTAATTGTGAACATATCATACTCAGATTTTGTCCATAAAGTTGCCCCTATGTTTTGTAACTGAGCTTACGGTCCTGATACATGACCGGGAGGCATCCGCCGAACATTTCGATAAACCTCCACCTCGTCCACTGTGCTCCATGTCGGGCAGCCACAGTGCTGGCGCTTTTAAAAGATATCTGTGATCTTGAAAATGAAAATCCTCTCTCCCCTCCTTTTTCTGATATTCAAATCCTTTCTTACTTTAGCACAGCTTTGTGCGGGGGACAATATCTCTTTTCCGCTATGACCCTCATAAATTAATGATAAATGGCTAAGATTTCCCCACACTTTATGTTATGTAGGTGTAGGTATGAATGTGTTACTCAAAAAATGTAGCGGAAACGATCCCCTTGTCAGGGTTCAAAATCAAAAGCACATAAAAAAAGGAGCAGACATAAGCCGCTCCTTTTTTCTACCATTACTTTTATGCTAATTCCTTTTTAACAACCTCTACGATTTTTTGAACCATAACCTCTAGTTCATCAGCATCTGGCCCTTCTGCCATGACACGAACGATTGGCTCTGTGCCTGATGGACGAACCAACACGCGACCATTGCCCTGTAGACTTTCCTCTACCTCTTTAATCGCTTGCTCAATAGCTACGTTGCCATTTAGCTTTGTCTTATCCTCCACGCGCACATTTACTAATAGCTGCGGGAATTTCGTCATCATCTGTTTTAGCTCAGACAATGGTTTGCCTGTTTCCTTGATGATGTTAAGCAGTTGCAAACCTGTTAATAAGCCATCCCCGGTAGTATTGTAATCTAGGAAAATAATATGCCCAGATTGCTCTCCACCTAGGTTATAGCCTCCACGAACCATTTCTTCCATTACATAACGATCGCCTACAGCTGTGCGTGTACTATTAATGCCTTGTTCCTCCATTGCTTTAAAGAAGCCAAGGTTAGCCATTACGGTCGTTACTACGGTATTGTTGTTTAGTTTGCCCTTATGCTTAAGAGCACGCGCACAGATAGCCATTAAATAATCGCCATCCACCAGCTCACCATTCTCATCGACAGCTATACAACGATCTGCATCTCCATCAAAGGAAAGCCCCAATACAGCCTTATGCTTCACAACCTCTTCCTGTAAGCGTTCTGGATGTGTTGATCCGCATTGATCATTGATGTTGATACCATTCGGGCTTGCACCAATCGTAATTACATCTGCCTCTACATCTGCAAATAATCTGGCTGCCAAGGAAGAGACCGCTCCATTAGCGCAATCCAAAACGATTTTCATGTCCTCAAAACGCTCATTTACAGAACTTTTGAGATGAGACAGGTATTTCTGGCTGCCTTCCAGATAATCGATTACAGTACCGATTTTGTCCCCTGTAGGGCGCGGTAACGTATCCTCTGGAGTATCCAGATATTTTTCAATCTCATTTTCGTCTTCATCTGACAGCTTAAAGCCATCGTTACCAAAGAACTTGATTCCATTATCCTCAAATGGATTATGTGAAGCAGAAATCATGACACCTGCATCTGCCCCTAAAGCTTTGGTCAGATACGCTACGCCAGACGTAGAAATTACTCCCAAACGAACTACTTCTGCACCTACAGAGAGAAGACCTGCGATTAGAGCACTCTCCAGCATTTGACCAGAGATACGCGTATCGCGACCAATAACTACCTTTGGTTTACCTTCTTCTTTGTGTCTTGTCAGTACGTATCCACCATCTCGACCGATCTTAAAAGCCAATTCAGGTGTAAGTTGCGTATTAGCAACCCCACGTACGCCGTCTGTTCCGAAATACTTCCCCATCCTTGTCCCTCATTTCTTTCCTAGTACACGTAATAGGCTATGTTCCTACTGTTTTTTTGTGATTTCTACCGTGACCTGATGAAGTGCATTCGATGCTATCTTGAGATAATCTGGTAAATTGTTATTGTAAACCAGCGGGATCTCATGCACACCTACAGGCAGCGAGCTTACATCTGCTACAATTTGAATGTCATTTGCCGTGAGGTCTTTTAGGATGTTAGGAGCACCGATCACATCGAAGCTTGCTGTGCTTAATTCCTGTCCATCCGCTGTTACAACTTTGGCAACCAAATCTTCAGCGAGTCCAGTTACCCTTAATGGCACGTTCTCCAATTTTTTGGTTTCAGATGGCACTATTTTCAGTGTGACATCTAACGTATCTGGGTCAACTTTTACCACTTTTGGCGCCAACGGCATTTTTAGTTGAAGTACCCGATCTGAAGTAATATTTTTTAAATCAATTGATGGACCCGAGTAGATATCCATAGGCTTAATCACTTCATTTGGTCCGTATACCGTCACCTCTTGCGTGTTCATGGTGATACTAGCCAAACTATATCCATCTGGCAGCTCATTCGTCAAGTTTAATTTGAGCGGCACCATTTTGGACGGACTTGTCACCGGTATACTTACTTCAGCTACTAGCGGTGAGATTTCTGCGCCCGTCATCAGATTTCCTTGCTTGTCATACACTTTTAATTGGGCATTACTAGAAACAGTATCTATCGCTCCATCTACATTGACAGCAGCTTTTACTACGCCAATCTTCTTAACCTGACTCGCTGGAACAGTAACCAGTACGCGGAATGGTTTTACGATAGGCTGTTTTAACTCATACCCATCCGCTGCCTTGCCAATTTTCTCGACCTGGACATCCATTTCAACGGTTTGTTTTTCCTCTAATGTAACATCAATATAATCCGGTGTAATGGTCACTTTTGACCCATCGGGAAATCCGCGCGACTGTACCTGCAAACGATGCACTCCACTCGCTAAACCTCTAGCGTCTATAAATACCTCGTAGTTGTCAAAAATATTATATTTTAGAAAAGGATTGTTACTCTCCACTGCTACCTTAACCGATTGTAATTTGTTCGTAATCTCAAAATTATCGGCGTCATAATAAGCTTTGACCTTTGCACTCTCGATAATTCGAGTTGGCTGTACTGCTTCACTGGAATTGCCTTGCTCTGGCTCTAAGTTTACGATCATCCACAACATAATGGCCAAAAGTAGGGCAATTCCGCGGACAAACCAATGACTGTTTAACCATCTATCCATTTTTTCGCCCCCATTGCCAACGACTTGCCATGGATTTACTCTTCGCTTGTGGAGAGAGTCTGCTCAGCATTTTTTGTGCTAATAGCTCTTCGGTCAAGTTCCGCGTTATTTCTCCGTTGGTCGTTATCGAGACGTTACCTGTTTCCTCCGACACAATAATGGTAACACCATCGGAGACTTCACTCATTCCAATAGCGGCTCGGTGTCTTGTTCCAAGCTCTTTAGAAATGGAAGGATTCTCAGATAACGGCAGATAACAAGCTGCTGCTAACACCGTATCCTTACGCAAAATAACAGCTCCATCATGCAGAGGAGTATTCGGGATAAAGATATTGATTAACAACTCTGACGTGACTCGACCATTTATGGCGATTCCTGTTTCCACGTAATCATTTAGCCCTGTATCTCGCTCCACTACGATTAGAGCTCCAATACGGCGCTTAGCCATATATGTCACAGCCTTGCCGACTTCCTGAACCATTCGTTGTACGCTGTCTTCATCATCATTCGAGTAAGAGCGGGAGAATAATTTACCTCGTCCAATTTGCTCCAATGCACGACGCAGCTCAGGCTGAAAAATAATGACAACCGCTAATACTCCAAACGTAAAAGCTTGGGACATCAACCAGTGCAGGGTACGGAAATCAAAGTACTTGCTGAGTAACCAGGTAACGATAACTACCATAATTCCTCGCAAAAGTTGTACAGCACGAGTTCCGCGGACCAGCATGATTAGTTTATAAATCAAGTACGTGACTAAAAGAATATCTATTCCGTCACGCAGTATGTTCACGTAGTTTAAATACCCCATACCGCCGCCTCACATTCCTACTCCAATACTATCCAAGAATTCTGATTGGATTGTTTGCGGAAAAAAGCACGGCTTCTCATGCCGTGCTACTTCTCTTTCTTCTATTTTCCCCTAATGAGTCAATGGAAGCAAGTCATTTCCGATATTTTTCATTTCATACCATACCCAATCGAAAATCATTTCGATGGATTCTGTATCTCCTGCCACCTGAGCCGTAGAAGCTAAAAAGACTCTGCCATCAATAGCTACGACATTTCCCTTAACTTCACCTTCTACTTCTACGCTGCCATTGCGGACAATCAGGTCTCCCGTTAAGGTAGTCCCAGCCGGCACGACAACTACATTACGCTCTTTATCTATCTTTAGCTTATCCATATTAGATGATGTGATTTGCAGGGTGTTATCCCGATCAATCCAACTGGTAAACAAACTTCCTGTCATAAGAACAAAAAAGACTGCCGCTGCCGTTACGAATGGGTGGCGTCTCATCCAGTTTCCAAAGCTCTTACGCTTCGCTACCGGAGGCAACTGAGCCATAACGCGTGCAGTAAAATCACTTGGTGCTTGAATATGGGAGGCACTCTCCACATAGGCAATTACTTTTTGCAATTGTTGTAAATGTATACGGCATTCTTCACAGTTTAGCAGGTGCTGTTGAAGACGTTGATTCGATAGTTGATCGATATCTTTATCCAAAAACACATGGTTAAGCTGCTTCGCTTCTCTGCAATCCATCTGAATACGTCTCCTTTCAATTAAAATCGCAACTTATTTCGCAGTGCTTCTCTCCCACGATGAATTCTCGTTTTAATCGTTGTAATTGGTAATTGCAAGGCATCGCTTATTTCCTGCAATGATAAATCCTCAATGTAACGCAGCACCATGATAGACCGATACTTAGGATTTAACTTGGTTAGTGCGGCCTGCACCGTTTCTTGTAATTCTTGTACGACGACTTTTTCCTCAGGGGTTTTCTCATCGGAGGCTAGTCTGGAGTACCAATCTAGCCCTTCTAAATCTCCGCCCTGCTCTTCATCTAAAGAAAATTGTGGTTTTTTCTTTCTTCCCCGGTCAATACACAGGTTAGTGGCAATACGATATATCCACGTTGAAAAACGATAATTTTCATCATAGGAATGCAGATTGGCATAAACGCGCAAAAAGGTTTCCTGTGCAATATCTTCAGCCTCTTGGCGGTTGCCAACCATTCTGAAAGCTAGCTGAAAGATTTTATCCTTGTACATTTCCACCAGTTCCGCAAACGCTTCACGGTCATCCCGTTTCGCTCGTTCTACCAAGCGTCTCTCTACAAATTCCATGCCATCCTCCCTAGAATGTAACCCGTCTTCTAATACGAACTAAAGACGATTTAGTTTCAAATTTTACTGTTAAAGTTCTGCGGAATTTTTATCTTTTTATTATATAGGTAGTTTACCTTTTATTCTTGATTAAAACTGTGTGAAACCAGTCTTTATGAAAAGAATTTTATCATCATGTATAAAAAAGAACATAAATAAGCTGTTTTGTGCTATTTCCATACTATTAACGAAAGAGTAAGATACAAAAAAATATTCAAAAAGGAACGCGCGCTTAATTATTGTTACATCTTGTACCGTATTATCCATGTAAATTTGTATACAAAAGCGATTTTGCAGTACAAGCATCGCTCCGTCTATCACTCCCGAACTTTTGAACTCCGTGTACAATGGGTTGGTTTTTCAAGCCAGTGCCAAAACTCACCCTTTGACCTACCTCCACCTTTTCCAAATGTAAAGGCATCATGAAAAGACAATTGATTGGCTTACTTTAAGTATATAAGATATGAAACAAATAAACAAAAGACAGGAGAATGGAAGATACTTTTCCATCTCCTGTCTTACTCTTACAAAAGCTTATCTCCAAATACGGAGCTCATTAATGCAACCGCCACAGCAGCTGTTGCATTTTGTTGATCGAGAATAGGATTTACTTCTACAAATTCGGCTGAGGTTAAGACATTCGCTTCAGCTAAAATTTCCATAGCCAAATGCCCTTCTCGATACGAAATGCCTCCGATAACCGGTGTTCCTACTCCTGGAGCATATATTGGGTCTAAACCATCTAAATCCAAGCTCAGATGAACCCCGTCTGTTCCTTCTGTAACATATTCAATGGTTTCTTCCATAACACGGGTCATACCTAAGCGATCGATTTCGTGCATCGTGTATACTTTAATACCAAGTTCCTTGATTAATTCACGTTCACCAAGATCCAAATCTCTAGCTCCAATAATGACGACATGTTCTGGCTTTATCTTTGGACTATATCCCCCAATTTTAACCAACGCCTCATGCCCAATTCCCAACGAAGCAGCAAGTGGCATACCATGAATATTCCCAGAGGGAGATGTTAGACCTGTATTGATATCCCCATGAGCATCAAACCAAATCACACCAAGATTCTTTTTTGTCTGCGCAACCCCTGCAAGCGTTCCTAACGCTATGCTGTGATCTCCTCCTACAACTAAAGGAAACCGTCCATTTTCTATTTCTAGTGCCACCTTTGTTGCAAGTCTTTCATTAGCCTCTAACACCTGTTGTAAATACTTATGATTGTCAGTCTCTTCGAAATTTTCAGGTCTAATTACAGGAATATCTCCCAAATCCTTCACTGAGTATCCTAAACCCTCTAAACGCTTTACTACCCCAGCATACCTAATAGCGCTAGGTCCCATATCTACACCGCGACGATCCGCCCCTAAATCGAGAGGTACACCAATCAATGATATTTTTTTATTCATATGCGAGACTCCTTCCTTGGCGAAACAAAGTCTTCTAGCTTCTTAAGCTATATTGTAGACGGAAATAGGGCAATGACTCAACTCGACATTTTTTTGCATAGTTATGAATTTATTAAACAATTCATTAGCAAACAAAAAAGCAACTCAGATCAACTGAGTTGCTTTTCCTGTACTATTATGGAGCGGGTGATGGGAATCGAACCCACGCGACCAGCTTGGAAGGCTG
>ENA-UOTW01000069-UOTW01000069.1-synthetic-metagenome-genome-assembly--contig:-NODE-69-length-20048-cov-37.281999_pt1 | contig 20048 bp, 24 predicted proteins | sample MGYA00238141_ERZ746978 | MGnify/ENA primary metagenome ERZ746978 (study PRJEB28755, sample SAMN02352454) | synthetic metagenome | study: EMG produced TPA metagenomics assembly of the Artificial... | reverse complement strand
TTTCAGAAAGCGATAGCAAACAGAAATTTTCTCGCAAAACTGGGCAATATGTTCATGCGCTCGCCTCTTTAATCAAAAGAGTGTTTGGTGTTGAAGCATACTTTTCAAACCGAACTAACAATATTCCTGAACAAAAATTACATGCTGTTTTTTTCGGTCAAGAAGAAAGACCTGTTATTGCTTCTTACTGCTTTGATGTGTTGTATCGTCAATTACAACAGGCTAGAAAAGCATTTATAGCAACGCAAAGTAAGCGTTTGAAGCGTAGTACATTGATTGCAAGAGCAGATAATTATTGCCTCGGCTGGGTTCATGGTGTTTATAAAGAAGGCTGGTTTGATAAGAAACCAGCCTTACTTCAAAGAATATCGCTCAGGATCAGTAGTAAGAATGTTCACCACGTTGATGCTCTGTAACATCTTTCGCACCTTGCAACTCTCCCGGGAATAAACTGAGTAATTGCTTTTCAATGCCATCTTTTAATGTCACATCCACCATAGAACAACCATTACAGCCACCACCAAATTGTAAAATGGCATAGCCATCTTCAGTGATTTCAATTAATGTAATACGTCCACCATGTCCTGCAAGTTGCGGATTAATTTGTGTTTGAATCACATATTCAACTCGTTCAAGTAAAGGGGCATCATCAGCCACTTTACGCATTTTGGCATTCGGAGCTTTTAATGTTAACTGTGCGCCTAATTCTTCAGTGACATAGTCAATTTCTGCCTCATCTAAAAAAGGTAAGCTGATTTCATCCACAAAGGCTGAAAATGAAGCATATTGCATTTCCGTATCCGTTTCTTCTACTGCATTGGGCGGGCAATAAGACACACCACATTCAGCATTGGGGGTGCCTGGGTTAACCACAAAAATGCGAATGTGAGTTCCTTCTTCTTGCTGATCAAGCAAACGGCGAAAATGCGCTTGAGCCGCATCGGAAATCATAATTTTTTGCATAAACTATCCTAAAGAATGTGAATACTTGAGTAAGATTGTCAAGAATGATACTCCGAGTTCGTTTTTTTTTCTACCTTTTACAGTAATAAATCTTTCCTTACGTTTTTGCTAATCCCCAAACTTGAATATGCTCAACACCTGCTTTTCTTAATAAGAATGCCAACTCATTCAACGTTGCACCTGTTGTAATTACATCATCAATTAATGCAACAGATTGATAGCGATGCGTTTGGCTTTTTGGATGAAGACGAAATGCGTGGCGTAAATTTTTTCTTCGTTCCGTTGCACTTAAACCACGTTGCGTATGAGTATGTTTAATACGCTGTAGAAAATCATAATCGCAGGGTATCTTTAGCCAATGCGCAAGATAGTTTGCAATCAACGCAGATTGATTGTAACCACGTTGCCAATGGCGTAAACGATGTAAAGGCACCGGCAAAAGTACTTCTGGCCAAATAAGTCCATGAGTACGTCTTGCATGGTAGAGCGCTAATAACAGCAGGCGTGCTAAAGTACGGTCTAAAAAGAAGGCATGTTGGAATTTAAAACGGTGAATTAAACAAGATAAGGGATCGACATAGTGACCAACGATCACCATGCGATCCCAACTGGCTTTATGTTGTAAACAATGCCCACAACGTAGTGCATCTCGTGTTAATTCCTTACCACACTGGCCACAATAAGCAAAACGTCTGATTTGCTGATTACAGCGACTACATAATCCATGATGTGCAATGGCTAACGGTTGCTGGCAGTGAACACAACAAAAACCAAATCCCCGCATAGGTATCCTTTGCTTGACATAAAATGACTACAGACTAAAGCACAGGATATTAAAAGGGCAAAAGAAATAAGTTACTTTTGCGACATACATCACAAAAGTAAAATAAATTTAGTCAATCAATTTAGCTTGTTTTAAGAAATATTCAATGCCATGTTCTTTGATCGGTAAGGTGACATGATCGGCTACTGTTTTTAGCTGATGATGTGCATTCCCCATTGCAACACCCACTCCTGCCGTGCTTAACATTTCAATATCATTCAAGCCATCACCAAATGCCATCACATTTTCCATTGCAAAGCCAAAATGTTGAATTGCACAAGCGATACCCGTAGCTTTTGAGATTTTTTCATCAAATAAATCAACCGAGTATTTATGCCAGCGTACCGATTGTAATCCTTTTAGCACACCAGAATCTTGGACAAATTGATCTTGCATAGCATCATAAAAAGCCAGTATCTGAAAAACATCATGATGTTTAAAATAGTCTTTATCTACATGATAATGCCCTTTTAGCGGATCCAATGCATCACGAACTTGATCGGTTATCGCTGAAACTGCCGTATCTGTCGGTGACACTTGCGCATAAACAATCTGATGTTGATCACAAAAATCAACGAACTCTTGGATTTTTGCTTTAGATAAAGGATGCTTCCCGATTGGCTCATTCTGATAACTCACATATTGACCATTCATTGTTACAAACAAATTCATGTCCGTTTGCTCAATCAATCCTTTAATCTTAGGCGGAAAGTTAGACAAGGTACGCCCCGTTGCGATAGCAGGTACAATGCCATTTTCTTTTAATTTTCGAATAGCGGGGACCACCGTCGCAGGAATATAGTCTTCGTCTTTAACGAGTAATGTTTCATCAATATCAAAAAAGACAATTTTAATTTGGTCACGATAATTAGGAATGCGCATACTCTTCCTTCTAAATTGAATGAAAATACAGCTTCAGGAAAGTATTGTGGCGTGAAAGAAGATGAGTGGGACTTTATCGTTTGCTCTGTTCGCCCTGAACTTTCCTGCTCAACTTGTTCATCTGATTCACAGTATGAAACTTTTTTAAAAAGCACCGCACTTTTAAGATTCAGCATAAAAGTGCGGTATGATATCGGTAAATTTACTTACACATCATAAGTGGTCGATGCGGCATCACCACCACGACCTGTCCAATTGGTATGGAAGAACTCACCACGTGGTTTATCCGTACGTTCATAGGTATGTGCACCGAAATAGTCACGTTGTGCTTGGAGTAAGTTCGCTGGTAAACGTTCACTCGTATAGCTGTCTAAGAAAGTGATCGCAGACGCCATACAAGGCATTGGAATACCCACTTCGATCGACTTCGCCACCACTTTACGCCATTCGCCTAAGCTATTTTCTAAGATACCTTTGAAGTAGGCATCTGAACCTAAGAAAATCAGATCGGGATTAGCTTCATAAGCATCACGGATATTACCTAAGAAACGGCTGCGGATAATACAACCTTCACGCCATAATAATGCTGTACCGCCGTAGTTAATGTGCCAGCCAAAGTTTTCTGACGCTTCACGAATCAGCATAAAACCTTGAGCATAAGAAATAATTTTGGAGGCTAATAAGGCTTTACGCACCGCTTCAACCCAAGCTGCTTTGTCGCCTTCTACTTTGCCGACCACTTTATTGAATAAGCGAGAGGCTTGCACACGCTGTTCTTTGAAAGACGAGACGCAACGGGCAAAGACAGATTCCGTGATTAACGTTAATGGAATGCCGAAATCAAGGGCATTAATACCAGTCCATTTACCTGTCCCTTTTTGACCTGCGGTATCCAAGATTTTGTCGACTAAGCGAGTACCATCTTCATCTTTATAGCCAAGAATATCCGCCGTGATGTCGATTAAATAGCTATCTAATTCGGTGTTACGCCACGCTTTGAAAGTCGCTTCTAATTCATCATCAGATAAGCCTACACCTTCTTTTAAGAATTGATACGCTTCGCAAATTAATTGCATATCGCCGTATTCAATCCCGTTATGCACCATTTTGACGAAATGCCCAGCACCATCACGACCAACCCAATCACAACAAGCTTCGCCTTTATCTGTTTTGGCTGAAATTGCTTGTAAAATTGGTTTCACGTGTTCCCATGCAGATTCATCACCGCCCGGCATAATCGAAGGTCCGAAACGTGCCCCTTCTTCACCACCAGATACGCCCGTTCCAATAAAACGGATCCCTTTTTCACGTAAATACGCGACACGGCGGTTTGTATCTGGGTAATTCGTGTTACCACCATCAATAATGATGTCGCCTTCTTCTAAGTGAGGTAATAATGCCTCAATGAATTGATCCACAACTTCACCGGCACGCACCATCAGCATCACTTTACGCGGTTTTTCCAATTTATTGGCAAGATCTTCCAACGAATACGCACCAATAATATTCGTGCCTTTTGCCGCACCTTGCAAAAACTCATCGACTTTCGAAGTCGTACGGTTAAATGCCACTACTTTAAAGCCGTGATCATTCATATTTAAAATTAAGTTTTGACCCATTACCGCTAAGCCGATAACGCCGATGTCACCTTTTACTGACATGTTGTTCTCCTGTAACCATAAGAATAATTAAAGTGCGGTCTGATTTTAAAACATTTTATTACGCAGACCGCTAATGTTTGTATATGACTATATTTTCGTCCAAGCACTTGGATGCTGTACAAAGCCAATATGTGGGTAATAATCCACGGCTTGTGGCGCAGCCAGTAAAATAATTTTACAAGTGGGCTCAAGCGCTTTTTGGGTCTCAAAAATGAGTTGTCTCCCGATTCCTTGTTTTTGCCACTGCTCACTAACGGCTAAGTCGCTCAAATAGCAACAGTAAGCAAAATCTGTCACCAAGTGAGCAAGTCCAACTAAAGTATCCTGATACCACGCTGTCACTAAAACGTCGGTTTGTTTTAGCATCATTTCAATTTGCTCAGGCTTATCAATAGGTCGTCTTTCACCTAAGCTCGTTTGTTTCAATAAATCAGTATATTGCTGTACTGAAATGAGTACGTTCGTTTTATATGTAATCATTTAATTACCACTAGACTGCTCTCGTCTTAAACGAGAGCCTTAAAATCTAACTCTCATCGGTGGACAAGAATACCCGCTCTATGGTGATTTTTATTTTTCGGTTATAAAGGAGAATCTTCAAGAGATTTTGCAAAATTTCAATATCAAGGCTTTTTGCCAAATCTTTGTTCAAAACTCACTCTTTTACACCATTTTCCCCTTTAAAAGCGCTATTTTTGTAAAAACGTTGAGAATCTCACCACTTGTTATTTATTTATCATAGCCTATTCAATCTCAATAATCTGAGATTCACCTTTCTCTAAAGTATCAAACCATTGCCAACGCTCTATACCGAGCAATTTACTTTGTTCGGTATATTGAAATAAGGTTACACAACGCCCAAAACGATTTTCCAGTTTCTTATTTAGATGTTGATAGGTAAATTCAATGTGGGTTTCATTTATCCATTTGCCAATCAAAAAGCCTTTCGCAATTTCACCGCCCCCATATTCTGCCCAAATCATTTTACCTTGCTGGAAATAGTGGAAACAGGTTTGTTGGCTGACTTCACCATTCTCACTGTTTTGTAAAGCAATGAATTTTTTATTATTCAAATCAATCATTTAAACTCATCTTTTTTATCATTTTAACCTTAAACTACCTGTTTATGCTCGTCTCAGACCGCAACTTTATCATCTAGATTACCAGCAAGTAAGAATGCTCGCACTCAATAATGTTTTAGATGACAATCTGTAATCTTAAAAGTGCGGTAGTTTTTGAAAAAGTCTTGTAAAACCACCGCACTTTTATAACGTAAGCCAAGTTTGGAAACTCGCTGAATTTACTAACATCTTCTGATATTCAAGCACTTGTGGGCCAAAATACTGATGCAACGCATAGGTTTCAATTCTTGCCATAACAGGCAGAAAAAAGGCATCTACTGCGGTAAAACGATCGCCCGCTAAAAACGCACCACCAAACGCGGTTAACCCTTCTTCTAATAATTGATTAAGCCTTGCTAGCTCTTGGCTTAACACAGCGGGTATTTCTTGTAACGGTTTGCGAGCTAAAGGGGCAAAATCACACATTTCACGCAAATTTTCAAAGCCAGAGTGCATTTCAGCACAAGCAGAACGTGACCACGCTCTTGTCGCCTTATCTTGCGCCCACACGTGCGGATAACTTTCTGCCAAAAACTCGATAATCGCTAAACTGTCCCAAATGACAACACCATCAGCATGCAATACTGGGATTTTTGAAGTCGGCGAAAACGCCTTAAATTGTTGGCGTTGTTCACTTAAATCATCCAAATAACGTACAATTTTAGGCTCAAAAGGAATTGCCAGTTCTTTCAATAACACCCAAACGCGTAATGACCATGAAGATTTTGGTGGATTAAAATAGAGTTGATACATTCTTTTACCCTTTTGATAGCGCTGTCTGAGCGAACCTTAAGCTTGCGCCATTTTCAACGAGAGCCTTCATTTTCAGCACTCGTTGAAAACGAACGCTATGGTCTATTTTGTTTCAAGTCTCTTTGCAAAAATGTTGAAAAATCTCACGATGCATTACAGTAACTTTGCCGCATCCTTATCCAAATACCATTCCGTCACTCCATGCTTCGCTTTGATTTTCGCAGCAGGATAAGGTAGTTGTTCTGCCGGAGTAGTTTGAATTTCTTTTAAGATCTCGGCTTTACCGCTACCCGTCACCAAATAGGTCACCCGCTTTGCTTGTTCAATCAGTTTCGCTGTTTTTGAAATACGAATTTGCCCTGTCTCAGGGTGTTTAGCGATCACGGCGAAATGAGGGTCGTCAAAATCGGTTTGATGCGGGAATAATGAGGCGGTGTGCCCGTCCGTTCCCATGCCCAAAATAATCCAATCAAAAACTTGCCCAGGAATGACCGCACTTAGCGCTTGTTCAAAACGGTGAAGTTCACTCTCAACGGGGGCTTCACCACGAATACGGTGAATATTTTCTACGGGGATCTGAATATGATCGAATAACAATTTTTGCACCTCGCCGTAATTACTTTCTGGATCGGTTGGTGGCACCATACGATCATCGCCCCACCAAAAATGCAAATTTTGCCATTGAATCTCGGTGTTATACGGTGCTTGAGCTAAAGTTTTAAATAACAATTTCGGCGTTGAGCCTCCAGATAAGGAAATATGCACAGGGCGACCTTCTAAGCTATACGCTAATAATTCTTGTGCAATTTTCTCTACGGCATGCTGTGCACTGTCAAAAATGATTGTATTCATGATCTTTCCTTACTCAATCTGCTCACACTAGCCCTTCGCATTTCTTACGAAAGAGGCGGACATTACACTTTCTTTTTCATTAATCCACTTGGTTTACGCCAAACACGACCCGTTTTCGCGATCAGTTTGTCGGCTTCTGTCGGTCCCCAAGTACCGGCTTCATACTCATAAACACGCCCATTTTGTGCTTTATATTGTAAAATCGGCTCCACAAACTGCCAACAGGCATGTACCGCATCAGTACGCGCAAACAAAGTGGCATCGCCTTTCATAGAATCCAATAATAAACGCTCATAAGCGGTCAGTAAGCTTGGTGAGGCAAGATCCGCATAACGGAAATCCATCGACACTTCTTTTGCTTCAAAACCTGCTCCCGGTTTTTTCAAACCAAAACGCATCGAAATCGCTTCATCGGGTTGAATACGGATAATTAATTTGTTTTCTGGTGCTTTTTGGCTAAATACCGGATGTGGTGTGGTTTTGAAATGAATCACAATTTCGGTCACTCGACTTGGTAACCGTTTCCCAGTACGCACATAAAATGGCACACCCGCCCAACGCCAGTTGTCAATTTCACAGCGTAATGCCATGTAAGTTTCCGTATTAGACTCCGCCGGCACACCTTTTTCCTGTAAATAGCCCTTAACCGCTTCACCTTCAACTGTGCCTGCCGTATATTGCCCTAAGACTAAATGATTTTCTAAGTCATCCTCACTTAATGGATGTAAACAATACAAGACTTTTGCCACTTCATCACGCATTGAGTCGGCATTAATAATTGCTGGTGGCTCCATCGCAACCATGGCTAACACTTGCAACAAATGGTTTTGGAACATATCACGCATTGCGCCAGAATCATCGTAATAACCACCACGCTCTTCTACACCGATAGATTCTGCGCCCGTGATTTCAATATAATCAATGAAATTACGGTTCCAGAGTGGTTCAAACCATCCATTAGAAAAACGCAACACAAGCAGATTTTGAACCGTTTCTTTACCAAGATAGTGGTCAATACGATAAATTTGGTGTTCATCAAAGAAACGGTGAATTTGAATATCGAGTTCTTTTGCCGTACGGATATCATAACCAAACGGTTTTTCCACAATTAACCGCTTCCAACCAAATTCTTCGGTATTCAGTCCGTGCGCAGCAAGACACTCTGGAATCACACCATAAAGGCTTGGCGGCGTGGATAAATAGTAAAGCGTGTTACCACAGGTTTGATATTTATCATGTAAGTCATCAAGACGAGGAATTAACTTGCCATAATCGGCAGCATCCGCGGTATTTAATGCCTGATAATAAAGGTGGCTACAAAATTGATCGAGTGTTTCGCCATTCGCTTTTTCACTTTTGATCAACGCTTGACGCATTTTTTCACGGAAACCCTCATCACTTAATTCCGTTCTTGCCACACCTAACACGGAGAAATGCTCAGTCAAACGACCGATTTTATATAAGTTATACAGTGCAGGAATCAATTTACGATAAGTTAAATCACCTGATGCACCAAAAATTACAATACAATTGTTGTCTGCTTCAATTTTCATTTTTTTCCTGAAATCCGTTTGTTAAAAATAGAGGTCATAAGATATCGCATCTTATAATAAATAATGCCTAGTGCGAATGAAATTGAAAAATTTTCTGCCAATCAAATTCTGTATTCGCCACCATCACAAAATTGGGATTAATAAAACTTTCTCTCTGATTATAGCTAAGCGGTTGAAAAGCAAAGTCAAACACAGCACCTCCCATTTCACGTAAGAGGATTTCAGCCGCCCCAGTATCCCATTCACCCGTTTTTCCTACTCGAATATAGCAATCACAAGTGCCATCGGCCACTAAGCCGCCTTTTAAACCACTTGAACCATAAACCAAAAATTCATATTGATAAGCTGGATTTAACAAGGGCTGAATTTTCCGTTCAACGCCCCCGACTCCCACAGCAATTTTGATTTTTCGCTGCTCAGGTCGCGCTTGGTTGTTTAGCTTTTCTTGTTGATTGCCCTGTCTTCTGTAAGCACCAAAGCCCTGCATAGCATAATAGGTCGTTTGTAAAATAGGGGCATGGGTAATGCTTAAGACGGGTTGATTGTGTTGGACAAGTGTAATCAAAATGGAAAATTGATCGGTGCGATTAATAAATTGTTGGGTTCCATCGAGTGGGTCAATTAACCAATATTCTGCCCAATGTGCACGATCTTGTAAGGGGATTTTACAACTCTCTTCGGAAAGAATCGGGACCTCAGGTGTCAGTGCGGTCAATTTTTCAATTAAAAATTGACTCAAAAATAAATCCACGGCAGTCACTGGCGTGTTATCTTGTTTGGTTTGAATTGCTAACGCATTTTGCCCTGAGTCGGTATAAAATCGCGTTAAAAAATCCCCTGCTTGATCCGCGATTTCAAGTGTTTTTTCAAGTAATGATGGTGAAAGTGCTAACATAGATAACCTTTTTAAACAGACAAGCGCCAAACATAGTTTCCCGCTTCATGCTATGCAATACCTAAATACTGTGTGAGAAGACGGCGTTTTTCTCATAAAATCGTTTACTGCAAAGGAAAAACAGGCTATCAAATATCTTGATAGCCTGCAACAAAATCCATAATACCAAGACTTATTTTTCTACTTTCAATTGCATAATTGCTGCTTTATTGAAGAAATAATGCGTCCCACAACATTCACACTGCATATCAATGGTACCGTTATGCTCTGCCAAGACTTCATCCAATTCCTCATCAGAAATCAACAACAATGCGGCACCAGAACGCTCTTGTGAGCAGCCACAGAAAAATGAGATCGGCTGTGAAGGGAAAATTTCAACACGCTCTTCATGATATAAACGGTACAATAATTCTTCTGCTGTTAAACCAAATAGTTCTTCCTCTTTCACCGTCGCTGCCAATGTTGCTAAGTGTTCAAAATCCTCTGGAGAACCTGAACCGTCCGGCATAATTTGTAACAACATACCAGCTGCCACAGGTTGTCCTTCAAATTCGCCAGCACGAATAATAAGCTGGGTTTGCAATTGTTCTGAACGCACAAAATAATCTTCAAGACAGGCAGTAATGGTTGGCTTATCTAACGCAATCACGCCTTGGTAACGCTCGCCTTCTGTCGGTGCAATCGTAATCACTAATACCCCTTTCCCGACTAATTGCGCCAAACTCATATCATCACTGACATCCGCTTGTAAACGCGCTAATGCGCGAATTTGCTGCTGATGATTACCATTAACTAATGCTAATTTTAATGGTCCATCACCTTGTACTTGAACAGTAATATCCCCTTCAAATTTTAACGTCGCCGTCAATAAACTGGTCGCCACCATCATTTCACCGAGCAAGTTTTGGATGACTTTCGGATATTGATGTGTATTTAACGTATCAGTAAACGTTTGGTTTAACCGTACCCATTCACCACGCACCGCGCGATCTTGGAAAAGGTAGCGATACAGTTTGTCATTGTCTGTGTTGTCTGTCATAAAAAGCCTTTATTCAGGTTAAGGGCAAGCACACAGCTTCCCCATATTCTTTTCTTTAATAAGAAAAGTAGGTAAATCACATCATCAAGATGAAAAGCTATCTTGATGTTTAAATTTCAATAAATCACGCCGCTCTTTTTTATTCGGGCGACGATCAGGATGCGGCATCGTTAATGCATTAATCTTACGTGCAATCGCCATTTTCGCACGTTGTTCAATGCTTTTTTCTGTTTCTTGGTACAACAATTGTGCTTCTGGCGCCCCACGGCGTTGCGTAGAAAGCGCAAGCACTTCCACTTCTTTTTCGTCATTACCTTGACGAAGTTTGATCACACCACCAATTTCAACCGTTTTATTGGGTTTCGTGCGCTGCCCATTATAATGCACTTTACCGCCATCAATCATGTCTTTTGCTAAAGTACGTGTTTTATAAAAACGGGCAGCACAAAGCCATTTATCTAGGCGAACATCATCCTCTTTTTCATGCCCGTTATTCTTTTTCGCCATTGTTATTTACTCCACTAAAGTGCGGTAATTGTTGACTGAAAAATGTCGTTTGAACCGTTTGTTTGGCAAACTGCTGTCTGGATTTTCCACGCCAACTGTATAAGCAATACCAAATTGTTTCGCGCTATCCAATACGTTTTCAGTATCATCAATAAATAATGTCCGTGCGGGGTTAAAATAATGCTTTTGTTGTAAATTGTGCCACAGTGGTTGCTCAATTTTCGGTGCGCCAAAGTGATGACTTGACAGCAATAAATCAAATGTCGCGACAAAATCGCAATATTGTAACTTAAGCGCTAAACTAAATGGATTACTGTCCGTAAGTAATATCATTTGCTTGTTCATCTTACGCACAACTTGTAAAAAGGGCGCCACATCTGACCGCACTTTCAGTGTTGGTCCTTGTGCCTGATATAACTCACGTAACGGCAAATCCAACGTTTTTGCCCAAAAATCTAAACAATACCAATCTTTACTGTGCTCAATCGCATCATAACGTTGTTTTAACAGCTGACGACTCGTGGCAAGATCCAAATTACATTTTTTCGCATACGCTTGTGGCACCACTGTTTTCCAAAAATGATGATCGAAATAGAGATCAATCAAAGTACCGTCTAGATCTAAAATTACCGTATCAATTTGTTGCCAATTCATGTCTGTCATGTACATCACTTTCCTTTTGGTGTCATGCGGTTTATGGTATCGTTATTCCCTAATTTTGTAAAATTGCACTTATCCACGAGGTGAATATGCATAAAAAACCGGAAATCCTCTCTGTGTCAGTGGTTGCCAAATCACGTATTTTTGAGATTCAATCGGTCGAACTCCAATTTTCGAATGGGATTCAGCGTACTTATGAACGCTTTAAAGGGACTGGACGTGCTGCGGTCATGGTGCTACCCATTGAAAATGACCAATTACTGATGGTACGAGAATATGCGATGGGCACAGAGCAATACGAACTGGGTTTCCCTAAAGGTTTAATGGATCCCAATGAAACACCTGAAGAAAGTGCTAATCGAGAACTTAAAGAAGAAGTAGGATTAGGTGCTAACGAATTTATTCATTTACGCACAGTCAATACCTCGCCAAGTTACATGAATAGCGTGATGCATATCTTTTTAGCTCGGCACCTTTATCCCTGCAAACTGGAAGGCGACGAGCCTGAACCCCTAGAACAAATCAGATTCCCTCTCTGTCAATTAGACGACTTATTGCAAGATCCTACATTCCGTGAAGCACGTAATTTAGTTGCACTGTACGCACTACGTGACTTTTTAACAAAGAATAAACATCGTTAAAAAAATGAGTGGTCGATATCATCACATCTCTCTCAATTAAGCTGTCTTATTTTATGGATTCGCTTAATTTATATTAAAAAAACGTATTGTTTTAAATCAATAAATGATTCAGAAACAAACTGAACTCGATTGTTTTTTTAGTGCTAATAAGTATAATTCTCAGCCGTTTATCAACTAAAATGGAGTTTAAAATGCAAAAAATTATCTTAGGAATGCTTGTTTTCACAGCAAGTAATGCGATGGCACTAAACAATAATTTCAATGTGTACGGAAAAGTTGGGGTAGACCTAGTTTCTCGTTTTGATACTGTTGATCCGAGTATCTATCATTTTTCAGTCCCTCACAAAAGAAATACTTTTTCTCTAAGTGCTTTCTTAGAACTTACTTATAATGTGTTACCTCAAACAGAACTAGGTGGTGGTGTCGGTTTTATCAAGCGTAATAGTTTTAAACACATTAGTTATGGAATTCATAATGAAACAGGTGCAGACGTTAATGCAACAGAAAAATACCAAGTCCCACGCTATCGTTCTATCCCTCTTTACGCGACTTTAAAACAAAATTTCTCTTTTACTCCAAATACGATGCTGTACTTGAAAGGTGATTTAGGTTATGCATTTAATAGAACAAAATCTACTACATTAAATGTAATACTCCATGACTATACAGGAAATGGACAAGACTATATAGAAAAAACAAATACAATATGTCAGCGAAAGATGGCGCTTATTATGGTATTAGCTTAGGTTTAGAATATTATAATTTCTTAGCTGAAGTCGGTTATTATCATACTTCATCACGCATTAGTTTTGCTTCATCCCCACAAAAAACGGTAGCATATAAACAAGTTTCTTATAATAATGATGCTATACGTTTATCTATAGGATATAAATTCTAACGATTATCTCCTCATATTTTCTTGATACAAAAGGCTGTCTGACATGGCAGCCTCTTTTCTTTGACATAAATCATATAACGTTAAAAATTTTTCGCCATTTTTCAAAATTTTGATCAAGCTAACAGTTTTTAGGTAGAAATTTGATTAGAATGCTCGCATTATTTTTCAACATTTAAAACTTAACTCTATGAGGTAACGTATGACTGACTTAAATAAAGTAATCAACGAACTTGGTGCACTTGGTATTCATGACGTAAAAGAAATCGTTTATAACCCAAGTTATGAGCAATTGTTCGAAGAGGAAACCAAATCAGGTTTAGAAGGTTACGAAAAAGGTATCGTGACACAATCAGGCGCTGTGGCGGTTGATACCGGTATCTTTACAGGTCGTTCGCCAAAAGACAAATATATCGTGCTTGATGACAAAACCAAAGACACTGTTTGGTGGACAAGCGATGCGGCGAAAAACGATAACAAACCAATGACACAAGATACGTGGAAAAGCTTAAAAGGCTTAGTGACAGAACAACTTTCTGGCAAACGTTTATTTGTGATCGACGCATTTTGTGGTGCAAACGCTGACACCCGTTTATCAGTGCGTATCGTGACAGAAGTAGCATGGCAAGCACACTTTGTGAAAAACATGTTCATTCGTCCAACAGAAGCAGAATTAGTCGGCTTCAAACCAGATTTCGTGGTAATGAACGGTTCTAAAGTAACCAACCCAAACTGGAAAGAACAAGGTCTAAATTCTGAAAACTTTGTGGCATTTAACTTAACTGAAGGCGTGCAATTAATCGGTGGTACTTGGTACGGCGGTGAAATGAAAAAAGGTATGTTCTCAATGATGAACTACTTCTTACCATTAAAAGGCATCGCATCTATGCACTGTTCAGCCAACGTGGGTGAAAAAGGCGACGTTGCTGTGTTCTTCGGTTTATCAGGTACAGGTAAAACCACCCTTTCAACAGATCCAAAACGTCAATTAATCGGTGACGATGAGCACGGTTGGGACGATGATGGCGTATTCAACTACGAAGGTGGTTGCTATGCGAAAACCATCAAACTGTCTCCAGAAAACGAACCAGATATCTATAAAGCCATCAAACGTGATGCCTTATTAGAAAACGTTGTAGTACGCGCAGATGGTTCAGTGGATTACGATGATGGTTCAAAAACAGAAAATACCCGTGTTTCTTACCCAATTTACCACATCGACAACATCGTAACACCGGTATCAAAAGCAGGTCATGCGAAAAAAGTGATCTTCTTAACTGCGGACGCATTCGGTGTGTTACCACCAGTATCTAAATTAACGCCAGAACAAACCAAATACTACTTCTTATCTGGTTTCACCGCGAAATTAGCCGGTACTGAGCGTGGTATCACAGAACCAACACCAACGTTCTCAGCATGTTTCGGTGCAGCGTTCTTATCACTTCACCCAACACAATATGCGGAAGTGTTAGTGAAACGTATGGAAGCAGCGGGTGCGGAAGCTTACTTAGTGAACACAGGTTGGAACGGTACAGGTAAACGTATCTCAATCAAAGATACGCGCGGTATCATCGATGCAATCTTAGACGGTTCAATCGAAAAAGCAGAAATGGGCAAATTACCAATCTTTGATTTAGCGATCCCAACTGCATTACCAGGTGTTGACCCTGCAATCTTAGATCCACGTGATACTTATGCAGACAAAGCACAATGGCAAGCGAAAGCAGAAGACTTAGCTTCCCGTTTCGTGAAAAACTTCGAAAAATACACCACTAACGATGAAGGTAAAGCATTAGTGGCAGCAGGTCCAAAAGCGTAATTAAACGCTTAATGTGATAAATAACTAAACAGCTCGATGAAAATCGGGCTGTTTTTTTATGCCGACCAACTTAACAAAACGTTGGTGAAAATGACCGCACTTTTACTCGTATCTTCACAAGATTGAATAACAAAAAAACACAAGCAATCACTTGTGCTTTTTCATTTAATGCAAATTTACACTTTCAAACAAAGGTATTTGATTTCTAAAAACTCGTCGATGCCGTAGAGGGAGCCTTCACGACCTAAGCCGGATTCTTTAACGCCACCAAAAGGTGCCATTTCATTGCTGATCAGACCTTCGTTGATGCCTACAATACCGTATTCTAATGCTTCGGAAACTCGCCAGATGCGAGAAATATCTTGGGTGTAAACATAAGAGGCTAAGCCAAATTCAGTATCATTTGCCATCTCAATCACTTGCGCTTCAGTATCAAATTTAAACACCGGTGCCAGTGGGGCGAAGGTTTCATCTTTTGCCACTAACATCGCTTGGGTCACATCTCGCAATACGGTCGGTTCAAAGAACGTACCGCCTCGCGTATGAGGCTTACCGCCGATCACCAAATTTGCCCCTTTTGCAGTGGCATCGTCGATATGTTCTTGGATTTTATTGACCGCACTTTGACTGATTAATGGTCCAATGTTGACACCGGCTTCATTGGCACTACCCACTTTAAAGGCGGCCACTTTGGCGCTGAATTGCTCCACAAAACGGTCATAAATGCCGGCTTGCACATAAATGCGGTTAGTACAGACGCAGGTTTGTCCACTGTTGCGGAATTTCGAGGCGATAATGCCCTCGATAGCATTCTCTAAATCCGCATCATCAAACACAATCGACGGGGCGTTGCCACCCAATTCTAATGACAATTTTTTCACTGTACTCGCCGATTGCGCCATCAGGATTTTGCCCACACGAGTCGAACCAGTAAAGGTCACTTTACGTACCGTTGGATGTTCGGTTAGCACTTTGCCAATCTCAACGGAGCGAGTGGAAGTAATCACATTAAATAGCCCCGCAGGTAAGCCCGCTTGGTGTGCCAGTTCTGCCAACGCTAACGCAGAAAGTGGGGTTTCCTGTGCGGGTTTGAGCACCATCGCACAACCTGCCGCAAAGGCAGGGGCGGCTTTACGAGTAATCATCGCATTCGGGAAGTTCCACGGGGTGATCGCTGCCACCACCCCAATGCCTTGTTTAATCACTAATAAACGATGATTTTCTTTATCCTGTGGTAACACGTCGCCATAAATACGTTTGGCTTCTTCAGCGAACCATTCAATAAAACTGGCGCCATATAAAATCTCACCGCGACTTTCGTTGATTGGTTTACCTTGTTCTAAACTCAGTAATTGGGCTAATTCTTCTTGGTTTTCAATGACTAAGTTATACCAACGGCGTAAGAGATTCGAGCGTTCTTTCGGCGTGACTTTTTGCCACTTTTTCTGGGCTTGTGCCGCGCAAGCAATCGCATATTCGGTTTCTTCTGCGCTTAAATCTGGCAACTCACAAATGATTTGTTGGTTCGCTGGATTAGTAACCGCAAAGGTTTTGTGATCCTTTGCCTGTACATACTCGCCATTAATATAGGCTTTGGTTTTTAATAGGGAAAATTGTTGCATTGAAATACCTCCCAACAATTAATAAATTTGGTTCGCACTAGCTGTGTTTTCTAGTGCATTCGATGACTTAAACTTCTGTGAAAGATCGTTTAATGCCCGCATTAACAAAGAGGTATCGACGCCTACCGCCACAAACGTACAACCGAGTGCTAAATAGTGTTTTGCCATTTTTTCATCGGCATACAAAATACCGGCAGCTTTATCAGCAGCACAAATGGTGGCAATCGCTTGTTCAATCGCTTGTTGCACTTCTGGATGCGATGGATTGCCTAAATGCCCTAATGACGCACTTAGATCGGCAGGTCCAATAAAAACGCCATCGACCCCATCGACTTCAGCAATCTCTTTCAGGTTCTGTAAGCCGGTTTTGTTTTCCACTTGCACCAATAAACAGATTTCTTCATCCGCTTGTTGTAGATAATGAGGAATACTATTCCAACGCGACGCACGCGCTAAGGCACTGCCTACGCCACGCACACCTTTTGGTGGATAATGTATGGCTTTCACTAATTCGCGCGCTTGTTCAGCGGTTTCCACCATCGGGACCAATAAGGTCTGTGCCCCAATATCAAGCAGTTGTTTAATGGTATGCGTTTGTCCAATCACGGGGCGAATAATCGGAGTAGTAGGATACGCGGCTAAGGTTTGGAGCTGATGTAACAAGGTGCGTAGATCATTCGGGGCATGCTCACCATCGAGCAATAACCAATCAAATCCGGCAGTGGCGGCAAGCTCACAAGCATAGCCATCCGCTAAGCCGACCCATAAGCCAATTGGCGGTTTTTTCTCTTTTAACGCTTGTTTAAAGTGATTTTTAAGTTGCATTGTACGCCTCACGTTGCCATTACACAAACTGCATCGAAATACTGCCTAATTCATGGTAATCCACATGGAATGTATCACTACGACGGGCGGCGACGGGACGTGTAAAGGAACCGCCCAAAATAACTTCACCGGCTTTAAGCGTCACACCATAAGGATGCAGTTTATTGGCTAACCACGCCACGCCCTTAATTGGGTTATTTAAAACTGCCGCAGACACACCGGATTCTTCCACCACACCATTGCGGTATAACACTGCCGCCACACGGCGTAAATCCACGTCCATCGGTTTAATCGCACGTCCCCCTAATACTACACCAGCATTGGCGGCATTATCTGAAATGGTATCAAATACACGACGCGGCACTTTAGTTTTACTGTCAAATTGTTCAATGCGTGCATCAATGATTTCTAACGCAGGGATCACATAATCGGTAGCATCCAACACATCAAAATAGTGCAATTTGGTCCAGATAAGTCTTTTTTCAAAATAAAGGCTAATTCCACCTCAACGCGCGGCACGATAAGGCTTGTGCAATGGTCGGTAAAGACGGCAGATACATATCAATGGAAAGCGGTCCAAAGCCCACCAACGTGCCTAAGAAGCAGATAAGTGCGGTCTGATTCCACGTCGTATTGGTTGCTACTAGCATAATGACGCCTCCATGACATTCTGTTAAATCGCCTCAATTGGCTTATTTCTTAAATCTCAAATGCACATTGTTTTTCTTGAAATTTAAGGTCGGATGCAATTCCGCCATTTCAAATGACAGCGCAAAATAGCGTTTCTCAAATAGCGGTTGAAAGTAATTCGTTAACAGTGTAAACACCTGTTCGCCGACAGGTTTTAAACTGGCTTCATCACGTCCCGCACCAATCTTTAACGTGATATGCACAAAAGCATCATCTTCTATCCCATCCGCCATACGATACACATCCACCCAATGCACCCGACTGCGAATGCCGCCTAAAGGGAAAATACCGGTACTGGCAAGATAATCGTGCACCTGTTTAAATAATGGTTGCCAATCCACGTCATCACGCAAATTTTCGGTGGCTTCAACAATAAAGTGTGGCATGCATGTTTTCCTTTTTATGAAGAGAAAAGTGCGGTCTGTTTAGCAAAAAGTGTCAGAAACCAACCGCACTTGTGCTGATTACACCGGGAAGACGGCGTTAATTTGTCCCGTACCGGAACTTGGGAATAAATCCGTCAAGATTTCAACTGGCTTATCGTATTTATCCCAACCCAGCATACCGAGCAACATCACTGTATCGTGCATATTGCCCTCGCCGCGACAGAATTCCGCGTATTCCGGTAACATTTTGCAAAAGTCTTTGAAATTGCCTTTACGCCACATATCCACTACATGCAAATCAATTTGGCGTTCAAATTCACGGGTATAGCTGTTCATCCCGTCTTTGGCTAAATGATCGGGAATAAAGTAATGCGATAACGAGCCGCTGGCTAACACGGCAACAATGCCATCGTATTCTTTAATGGCGTCTAATACCGCCTCACCGAGCTTGCGACTATCTTCGAATGAATGCGAGGTGCAGAATGCCGCAATGGAAATCACTTTAAAGGCTTTATCTTCGTTCATATAACGCATTGGAACCAACGTGCCGTATTCCAATTTCAGGCTATCAATCTCATGTGCCTGAGCGCGCACCCCTTTCGCCACCGCATGTTTGACGATCATGTGACCTAATTCAGGATTGACGTGTCTTCATAAAAAGTCTCCTTCACATTCGTTGGGAAAAGGCATTTAAGAACAAACAGCAGTCCAATGTAACCAAATTGTTAATAGGTTGTTACAGTTATAATGGAGTTAAACCGAGTTTTAAATGTACTTTTCAGGTGAAAAATTGTACTTTTCACAAAAAATCACGATGGATTCGAAGATATGTGATCTTGATCGCGAAATGCTTTTGGTGACAATTGCGTTTCTTTTTGGAAAAAACGCGAGAAATAGGCAGGATCTTTAAACCCGAGATCATAGGCGATTTGATAGATCGAATGCTGAGTAAATAATAACTTCCGTTTCGCTTCTTGAATTTGGCGCTCAATGATAAGACGTTTTGGTGAGGTAGCTGAGAAATGCTGACAAATGGCATTTAATTTACTTTCGCTAATGCATAAGCGATCTAAATAATCATTAATGCGCCAATTATTTTTGAAATTATCTTCTATGAGGAAGTTAAACTGATTAAATAAATACAGCTCGTTGTTACGCGGACTGTACTTTTTCTCATTGCTTTTCGACAAACGATAAATCTCTAATAAAGAAAGTAATTTTCCAAAAATAACAGAGTTGAGATTAGATAAACATCAATATAGATTATAATTATTTGGAACATAGAACATAGAACATAGGATTTATTATGAGTAGAGTACAAAGAAAGCCATCAACAGTGGGTGATATTTTATTAGATGAATATTTAGTTCCACTAAATTTGAAAATTGCAGATTTACGCCATTATGTAGCACTTGCACAAAACCAACCACAATAAAAGCAGTTCTTTGGCTGCTTTTTTCT
>ENA-UOTW01000068-UOTW01000068.1-synthetic-metagenome-genome-assembly--contig:-NODE-68-length-20926-cov-3.025969_pt1 | contig 20926 bp, 23 predicted proteins | sample MGYA00238141_ERZ746978 | MGnify/ENA primary metagenome ERZ746978 (study PRJEB28755, sample SAMN02352454) | synthetic metagenome | study: EMG produced TPA metagenomics assembly of the Artificial... | reverse complement strand
CGTGAGGGAAACCGTGGGGGTTCAAGTCCCTCTACCGGCACCATACGTAAAGGAAATGCTTTCTTCAATAGAGAAGAAAGCATTTTTGCTTTTATTACTATATTACTGCTTACAGCGCAGGTTATTTTGGTTCGAAAATAAATTCAGAGTCATTTGATAGGAAGATGGTAAGGGGGAAGACGGTGTGAAGTACGGCTTACATAGTACACCACCTTGGAAGGTAACAATACCGGCAGCTGTTCAGTGGTTTATTGTAACTCTTTCGTGTAGCATTGCAGTACCTATTGTCATTGGCGAAGCTTATGGTTTAAGCGAAGCCCAAACAGCTTTATTTATTCAACAGACTTTGTTTTATATTGGATTAGCCTCCCTAATCCAGGGGTGGATTGGTCATAGATATCCTATGATGGAGGCACCTGCAGGGTTATGGTGGAGTATTTTTCTTATGTTAGGCCAAATAGGTGTTACAATGGGCTTAGCCCCAATGGAAATAGGACAATCCTTCCAGGTAGGGATGGTCATCTCGGGTTTAATCTTTTTAATTTTAGGCTTCACCAAGTCTATAAGTAAATTGCAGAAGCTTTTTACCCCTGCTGTAACCGGGACCTATATGATTTTACTAGCAATATCACTAGCTAGTAATTTTATTAAAGGGATGCTAGGAGTAGGGTATCATGGTTCAACTACTGTACTTCCCAGTATTGCCTTAGCCTCTATTGTTATTATTATGATTGTGTTACTATGTCAAAAAATAAAAGCTGTTGCTAGCTTTGCAGTATTAATCGGAATGTTAGCAGGTTGGGGAACATATGCTTTAATGGGCTGGACAGATCCTATTAGAGAATCATCGAGTTTGATAACTTTACCCCGGTTGTTTTTCTGGGGACCGTTTCATTGGGATCTAGGGATTGTAATAACATGTGTACTTACAACTCTAATTCTTTTAACTAATTTAATAACTAGCATTGCAGTAATTGGTGAAACAACGGAAGAAAAGGCAGAAAAGAGACACTTTGATAAAGGTGGAGTATTTACCGGTGTGTCCCATCTCATATCTGGATTGGCAGGGGTTGTGGGAATGATACCACTCACACTTGCTGCGGCGTTTATACAAACGACAAGGATTGCATCTAGATTACCCTTTATTTTAGCTATGTCTTTCATGATGATAATTGGGCTTCTTCCTTCTATTTCTAATATACTAGCAACCTTGCCAACACCAGTTGCCTATGCAGCTATGTTTGTTGCGTATGCCCAAATCCTAGGATTTGGTTTACGAGATTTTAAAAGAATTCCTTTTAATGAACGAACGATTATTGTGGTAGGTTGTTCTTTATTATTGGGATTAGGTATCATGTTTGTTGCCCCTGATGCGTGGCGAACTCTGCATCCTATGCTGAGTTTCTTATGTAGTAATGGACTCCTAGTGGGTGTGCTATTAGTTTTGTTATTAGAACATGTTATTTACCCTAATCGTGCGGTACAAACTGTAGAGACAAAAAAAGACGAATCTGCTTCCTAGGCAATTCGTCTTTTTTGATTTACTTTGTTGAAATAATTGCGGATTCAACAATGTCACCGCCATTGATCTCGATCATCATTCTAGCTGAGGAACCAATTATTTTTTCCTGTTCGTTTGGTGAAATATTTGGTGGAATAAAGATGATCTGTATGAGCTCTGTACTGTCAGTTGTTACACTGGTTCGGAGAGAATCAACAATAGGGCTACCAAATGCTCCATTCTCATCAGCTAAGATTATTTTTCCGTTCATAGTAACGTCACGTCCATTTAGAGCTGCATAAACATCATTTTCTGTACCTAATTGACAACGTATTGGAAGTTGTAGCTTGTGAACATCATATAGACCAAAAGGAAGAAAATGCGTAATTGATAAAAAATTATTTACATCGACTGCAGAATTTACCCAATGAAAGGGGTTTCCTTGTAGAATTCGGCGCAGTAACGCCTCAGAAGAAGGACGGTATCGACTAGGATCGATACCTAATGCTTTAAACCCAGCACGCCAGTAGCTTAGATTAGGGATATTCTTCATGCTTTCAAGAGAATGCTCTATACGCAGAGATTCAATAAAATAATTCATGCGACCCATTAGCATTTTGGGAGAGCTAGAGAGGGACATTCCCGAATAATGAATCATTCCCAAAGAAAAACCAGGAAGCTTCTCTAACAGATTAGAATCAATGTTTATGTACATGAAAAATGCTCCTTTCAAATACAAAATTATAAAATAGTATATCACTCTTTAGAAATATATAAAATTCCGTCAGCACTATAAGCTTTTTAGTACATGTTCAAACGACATACAGCATGTTTAATCAGATCATGGAAAAGCCAATAACAAACATGGGAATAAAGGGGAAATCATTTGTTTTTACGTAACAGATCACGTAACATGAGGGAAGAGATTTCAGTGAAATATTTTTGTAGAGGGCTCTGTCCTTTTATACAATAGAAATAGAAACCAAGGAGGGAACGGAACGACGATGAAGGAAGTAACAATTTATACGGACGGAGCATGCTCGGGTAATCCTGGTCCAGGTGGCTGGGGAGCGGTTCTGTTTTATGGTGAACATAAAAAAGAAATGTCCGGATCAGCTGAGCAAACGACAAATAATCGAATGGAATTGCAGGCTGTTATCGAGGCTTTAAAGGTTCTTAAGGAGCCCTGCAAGGTTACGATATATAGCGATAGTGCCTATGTTGTAAACTGTTTTCAACAGCGTTGGCATGTGGGCTGGGTGCAGCGAGGATGGAAAAATAGCAAAAACCAACCTGTGGAGAATCAGGAGCTATGGAAAGAGCTTCTGTCACTCATGGAAATTCATCAGGTTAGCTATGTAAAAGTAAAGGGCCATGCTGACAATGAATGGAATAATCGTTGCGACGAATTGGCCACAGGAGCGATTAAACACCGGTGAAGCCATCTCTAGACACAGCATATTGGCAACAAATAAAAGAAACCATTCAACGTTATGCAGCAGAAATAGGCATTGATAAAATAGGATTTACCTCAGCAGATCCCTTTTTAGAATTAAAAGACAGACTGATCGTGCATCGTGAAAAAGGATATGAGTCAGGTTTTGAAGAGAAGGACATTGATAAGCGGGTGTATCCTGAGCTTACTCTTGAGGGAGCACGTTCTATCATCGCTATTGCTATTGCCTATCCCTCCAAGATGACCAATTTTCCCAAATCAGAACCAGAGGCGTATAGAGGGATTTTAGCCCGCTCCGCATGGGGGGTAGATTATCATCACATTCTACGTGATAAATTGAACCAACTTGCCGATTTTATTCAAACATTGGAATCAGAAGCACGTTTAGAATCTATGGTAGATACAGGTGTCTTGTCTGATCGAGCTGTAGCTGAAAGAGCGGGAATAGGATGGGTAGGGAAAAATTGTTCCATTATTACCCCAGAATTCGGTTCTTATGTCTATCTAGGCGAGATGATCACGAACCTACCGTTACCATCCGATCAGCCAATAGAGGATCAGTGTGGAGACTGTACACTTTGTTTGGATACTTGCCCAACGCAGGCCTTAGTTCAAGGTGGGCAACTAAATTCACAGAGATGTGTAGCGTTTCTTACTCAGGTGAAGGACGAAATACCAGAGGAATTCCGTGAAAAAATAGGCAATAGATTATATGGTTGTGATACCTGTCAGACGGTATGCCCTAAAAATAAAGGGATGAACTTTACACATCACCCAGAAACTTTACCAGATCCAGAGCTGGTTAAACCTTTGCTAAAGCCCCTACTTACAATTGGAAATAAAGAATTTAAAGCAAGGTTTGGAAAATCAGCAGCAGCTTGGCGCGGTAAAAAGCCTATACAAAGAAATGCCATTTTGGGTTTAGCACATTTTAGAGATAAGTCAGCAATTCCAGATCTAATCGAGCTTTTGAATAAAGATTTACGCCCCGTTATCCGAGGAACCTCTGCGTGGGCATTAGGACGGATTGGTGGAGAGTTAGCAGTGGAAGCATTGAAATTAGCCAATCTCAAGGAACAAGATGAGTCTGTTTTGCAAGAGATACAAAAAGCATTAAAAAAGCTAGAAGGAAAAAACGTGACAGCGAACAATAATACCTAGAAGGTTGCTTCCGTAATATCTAGCACATAACAATGCTAAATATAAAGGAGAGAGTAAGGATGAATGTATTGTATTACTCTTATATGGATGCACCTATTGGGGGATTGATTTTAGTTACGAATCAAATTGGTGTTTGTTATATCCAATTTGGACAAGATGAGGAAAGCATGCTTGCCGTCCAAAGCTGGGCAAAAAAATGGCAATATACCTTAGCAGATCGTCCTACACCGGAAAAACACCATGAGCTCCACCAACAATTGCGGGATTATTTCCAAGGAAAACGTAAAACCTTTACTTTTCCTATAGATTTGCATGGAACAGTGTTTCAGAAAAAGGTTTGGAATGCATTACTTACGATTCCTTACGGTGAGACACGCTCTTATAAAGAAATTGCTTGTTTTATTGGCTCAGATAAGGCAGTAAGAGCAGTAGGAGGGGCTAACAACAAAAATCCAGTCTCGTTACTTGTTCCATGCCATCGAGTAATTGGGGCGGATGGATCCTTGGTCGGCTATGGTGGAGGGCTATCCATTAAGGAACAATTACTTTCTTTAGAAGGGGTATTACCGATTGATAAATAACAGAAACAATGTTATAGGTTTACTAGCTGAATGCTGTGAGGATTGCATACTCATGGGTCAAGGCTCTTAACCATATAATTAGCAATAGATGCTAGTTGCCCGATTAAGAATGCTATACGTTGAAAATACTTGATCGGAAGCGTACATCCCGAAATGGAAGGGAGCATACGTAATATGGTGGGAGAAGCTTGGAGAACTGAGGTAAACCAATATCTCGAAGAAATAGATAAGGCACTTCTAAGCCTGAATTTTTCTATTTTGCCCCAACAAATGAAACTTACGGAAGAAACAAAGAAAGCGATTAGGTATTGGCAGGAAGCTTGGCTTCAATGGAGGAATGGACAATACGATCCCGAAAGCTGGTCATTGCATGCGGTTCATACAAAGCTAACACCTATTTATGAGGCTGCGTGCTCTTCAAATGTTATAGTATCAGGACTTCTTCATAGGAGAATTTATTACAGACCGACTCCATCTGCCCCTCTTGAGTTTTATGAAATACAGACCAACGAACAAATAAAATTAATCTCTGATGACGGAAGCCTGTGGAAATTCGAACAGGTGTGGGGGATGCCAATGCCGTTATTTCATGGCAATGATTCTGATTTGGCAAATTCCATGAACAATAATCAAGAGCAGGGTAGTTCCTCACATAATAGTTTGCCTAATGATGTAGTGAATTCAAAAATCCATCCTGTTGTTCTATCCTATCGTTATAATCGGGAAGCCGCTGTTGCTTATGCAAATACGTATTGGGAAACTCCTAACCCGGCATATCCTTATTTTCAGGATGATTGTACCAACTTTATTTCTCAATGCTTGCATGCAGGTGGAATTCCTATGATATTTACTAATAGTAGGGCCAAAGGATGGTGGTATCGTCATCGGAAAGAGGGATGGAGTTTTAGTTGGGCCATTGCAAATAGTCTAGAATCATTGTTGGCAAAAGGAGGGGCTCCTTTTTATGCTCAACAAAGGGAATCTCCGCAGGAATTGGAACTCGGTGATATCATTTGTTATGATTTTACTGGGGATGGGAGATGGGATCATAATACAATTGTCGTGGCAAAGGATGAGCAGGGATTTCCGTTAGTGAATGCGCACACGTTTAATGCGCAGTATCGCTATTGGGAGTACTTAGATTCTACAGCTTATACACCTGCTATCAAGTATCGCTTCTTTCATGTGATGGCCATCGATAATTAAAACATTACTTTGTATGTTGTTACAGCAAAGGTTCAGATAAGAAAAACCTAAAAAAGTGCTTTTTTATCAAATAATTTGGTACTTACAAAATCACTAAGAATGGTCAAGAACCCTAAAGAGTAGTTTGCTTCTTTTGAATTGGGGGGAAGCTGTTCTTTAGGGTTTTCTTTCTAAAAGCTTTTTTCAAGCATATCGGAATTATCTTTTTTACGATAAGATGATAATGAGTTTGTTAGAGGAGAGATAGCGTCTATGTCTTTACACATCGTACTACATGAACCATTAATTCCAGCCAATACAGGGAATATTGCCAGAACTTGCGCAGCTACTGGTGTTCATTTGCATCTTATACGTCCACTTGGCTTTTCAACTGACGACAAGGCTCTGAAACGAGCGGGATTGGATTATTGGCATGCAGTAAATATCAGCTACTACGATAATTTTGATCATTTCGCCCAAGTTCATGAGCATAAAACAGATCGTTTTTTCTTTGTAGAGACAAATGGGACAAGGTCTTATAGCGATATCGCTTTTCAACCTGGCGATTTTATTATCTTGGGTAAAGAAACTAGTGGCATTCCACAAGAAATTATGGACAGATACGATCCTAGTCAAATTGTTCGTATTCCTATGGGAGGCGCAACCAGATCTATGAATTTATCTAATTGTGCAGCCATTGTTACTTTTGAAGGGCTACGGCAGATTGGCTTTCCAGGATTGGATTAAACTAGCTTGTTGTTTTTCTGTAGATAAATATAAGGTAGGGTATTCAAAGGGAGGAAATTATGTCACAGGCAACTACCGTTTTTTTTGACCTAGATGGAACATTATTAGAGATGCATACTGATCAATTCGTGGAGAACTATCTAAAAGAGTTAGCTAAGTTTGTAGGGGATGCCTTTGAATCAAAGCAATTGATTAGTTGGCTATGGGATTCAACAAAAGCAATGATTATTAATAAGGAAGCAGATAAAACAAACGAACAGATATTCATTGAGAATTTCGTTAAAAAGAGTGGCACGAAGAAAGAAGATGTATGGCCTATCTTTGAAAAATTTTATGTGGAGCTATTTCCAAATTTATCACACTACACCAATCCATCACCATGGGGGAAAAAATTAGTGGAAGCAGCGAAAGAGGCAGGTTATCGTATTGCTGTTACTACAAACCCTGTTTTTCCAAAAGAAGCTATATACGGGAGATTGGCGTGGCTTGAATTAACACCCGAAGATTTTGAATGGGTAACGGTGTATGAGACATCTCATTTCACAAAACCTAATCTGGAGTATTATCGTGAAGTATGTGAGCGTCTACAAGTAGCACCAGAAGAGTGCATCATGGTAGGAAATCATATGCAGGAAGACATGGTAGCAAGTCAATTGGGTGTAAAAACATTTTTGGTGACCAATTACATGGAGGATCGTGGGGAGCCTACCTATCAGGTAGACCAACGAGGGACGATTGAGGAATTATATCAAGCAATTATAAATCGTCAGGGTGTTTTTGCTAAAGCTTAGACAATTATTAGTGGAAGTATGAATAAGACTGGGAATGAATAGACAAAGAAAAAAAAACAAAGAACAAGCGATTAACAGAAAAATTAAGTTGCCCAAAAAAGGCAGCTTTTTTTATGAAAAATTCTTTCAAAGCGCTCGAACTTCATTTAATCTATTTTCTGAAATAATGATAAAATCTTTCTTGGTGTAATAGGGCGGATGTTACTTCTTGACCAGCAATACGCTGATTATTAATTTGACCGTTATAAATTTTTATGGCTTTCACACGAAGGGCTGTTTTCTTTAGAATGATATGAGTCTTCTAATATTGTTAAGCAAGCTAGAGAGTTCAATAAGTTCCTTCTATATATTTACTTACATCGCGTCCAGATTTCTCCCCGACTTTAGCCACGTCCGAAATCTCCGCATTACCCCCGATAATTTTAGATGGACATTGCAGTGTAACAAAACCACCGAGTATTTTGGGCAAACCATTATTGCCTTGTTTTGATCAGTATTTTTTCATTTAGCTGTGGTTACCGTTATAACAGCGATAAGTCGAACTACAAAGGAGCTGGCGAGTAGCATGTCGATTCAGCTTTCTTTTGCTTACCTATTAAAAATAACCAGCCCAAGCTCACAGGATATGTGCCTCGTCTGGTTATCAATGCGTTAAAATATCTTGAAAAGTATAAGTATTTAGAAGCGTATTAATGCCTAAAAACGAATACAGCCACAGAATCGTACGAACTTCTACTTTACATATTCCAGGTCTTATCTTCGTTATATCCAGCCGTCAAGATGAAGAATAGAAAGACGACGAATACTCCACCAACAATAAACGTACCCATAGAGTAGAGCTCCTTTCTTTACTGTAGTACATCCATTATAACGTAGACTGACTTTTTTGCCTATTGTATGACTTGACAGAATTGTTTCATCTTTTATGAAAACTTCTAACTACTTGAGTGAAACATGATGGGCATATCTGCATACTCATAGGAGAGAACCTAATTTTCGCCTGATATTTTGGGGTTTCTCAAGAATGCTAAAAAATATCGGGACATATATTTGTAAAAATTAATCTACAGTTATTGGCTGGTTTAGGGAGGAGTGACTTGCATGGATATTTTACAAAGAATTGCAGAGCACCGGGCCCGTGAAGAAAAGTTAACGTGGAAAGGCACGTTTGCTGAATATCTTGAGCTTGTCCGCAAACATCCACAGATTGCTCAGACGGCTCATTCACGTGTCTACAACATGATTAAAAGCCATGGGATTGAAGAAAATGAAGATGGTAGCAGGAGTTACAAATTTTTCGGACGTGAAATCTATGGTTTAGATCGTAGTGTTGAGCGACTGGTGGAGGAATACTTCCATTCTGCAGCAAGAAGATTGGACGTAAGAAAAAGAATTCTGTTGCTAATGGGCCCGGTCAGCGGGGGGAAATCAACAATCGTAACGATGCTGAAGCGTGGTTTGGAGGAGTATTCCCGTACAGATGAAGGTGCAATTTATGCGCTAGAAGGATGCCCTATGCAAGAAGAACCCCTCCACATGGTTCCGCATGAACTACGTCCTGAATTTGAGCAAGAATTTGGTGTGAAGATTGAAGGAGAGCTAACTCCTTTCAACAGAATGCGATTGGAAACAGAGTACGGTGGCCGAATAGAAGATTTCCCCGTAACACGGATTTTCTTTTCGGAGTCGAAAAGAGTGGGGATTGGTACCTTTAGCCCGTCTGATCCAAAATCGCAGGATATTGCCGATCTAACGGGGACTATCGATTTTTCTACGATTACGAAGTATGGTTCTGAATCTGATCCTCGTGCCTATCGGTTTGATGGTGAATTAAACAAAGCGAACCGTGGTATCATGGAATTCCAAGAGATGCTGAAATGCGATGAAAAATTCCTGTGGCATTTATTATCGCTAACTCAAGAAGGTAATTTCAAAGCGGGTAGATTTGCTCTGATTTCAGCAGATGAATCGGTTATTATCTCATGGTACTAAAAAATCATCTTGCAGTATGTTATGCTTTAATACTGGATATATGACATGTTTAGCTGGTTTTCTCCCCCGCCCTTTTTCAATTATTGTAATATAGGCATGGTCAAAAACAGAGCGTAGAATTTTGTTTCTCTGTGTTTTATTAGTATTGGTTTTATATGCTTCTAAAATCGAACCAATATTTTTTTTGATAATTTGAGGGTCAAATTTTTGTTCATTATTTTCTGTTGATTGGTTCTCTTTTATATCATTTAGTTTCTCCATCTCTCTATCAATTTCCGCTTTACGTTCCAAAAACATTTCATCTGTATAGATACCATTTTCATACTTGTCATAAATAAAACTGAGTCTATTTTTTAGTTCTTTAGTTCTTTGCTCAAAATATCCAGTTAAATCTTCAATAAGATCAGCATTATTTGTTTCTTTATCCTCAGTAAGCTTTGTTGAAATTTCTTCTTTTAATAAATCGTCTTCCATGTCATGAAAGTGTCTTAGAGTTTCCAATAAATCTTCCTCAATTGCTCTGTATTTCACAAAAGTACATCCAGAGGTAGTACACCACAAAAATTCCTTGTGATAAGTGTTTATAGTCCCTGCTTTAGTTTTATAATTTTGGGTACTATACTGTCTTACCATACGTTTACCGCATTGATTACATATACACAATCCAGCAAGTTCACAAGGTGAAAAATCCATTTTTGTTCTAGGTTTGTGAGATGAGTCCTTGACTTTTTTTTGAGCAAGTTCCCATGTTTCCATATCAATAATTGCAGGGATAGCATTAGGTACTATTATGTGTTCTTCTTCAGGACGAACTACTCTTTTTCCATTAATAGTTTGATGCACTCGGAACTTCATTGTCCCTATGTATCTTTCATTTGTTATTAGTTGTTTTAATTGCATAAAAGTCCATTCTCTTTTACCCTGTGGCGTTTTAATCGGTGTCTTCTTACTAAAATAAGTTGCAAGAGCGCGAAAACTCACATCGCGGCGTGTACCGTTTTCTTGTGGAACACCATTAACATAGTAATTAAAAATCATTCTAACAACTGCCGCTTGTTCTTCATTTATTTCTAATTTTTTTGTTGTCTAATTGTAGTTAAAACCAAACGGAGCCGCACCAGCAAACCAACGTCCAGCCATTGCGTTATTCACACGCCCCCCGAAAAGTCGCTCCCTAGTAGTTTCAAATTCTTCCCTAGACATAAATAGTTCAAACCTAATTTGTCTTAGGTCTGAGGAATTTCGAGGGTCGTATGTTTTGTATGGAGTAATAATAAAAATACGGTTATCAACAATTAAATCATATATTATCCCCATATCTGTATATGATCCGCGCCCCATCCGTGATATCTCTTTCACAGCAATAGCCTGATACTTCTTCACTCGAAGTTCCTCAATTACATTTTGAAATACAGGTCTAGTAGAAATTTTATCTCCCGAACCAACTTCAGCTTTTTGAGTAAAAGGAATGCCTAATGGTTCTAAAATGCGATCCATTATTTCTTTTTGTTCTTTTAGAACATCTTCACCGGTACGTCTTTCGCGTTCCTCATCTTGGCGAGATCGGCGTAAATAGTTAATTATATTTTCAATCCCAAGCTCAATTAAATACTCGCGTTTTAATGACAATTCATTTTCCTCCTTTTGGTTTGATCATAGTTGATTACAATCTATTATATACAAACCAAAAGAAATGTAAAATAAATCCGCTCCAAATAATAGTAAAAAATAGGTATAAAAAAAGCTTATAAAGCCTCTCCATTAGGTTTTAGATGGTGTAAATTTATATCATGAGATTTAAAGGTTAGTCGCCTGCTGGTGGCTATTTTAATTTCTTAGTATAGAAAGTATATTGAAAAAATTACCAAAAAGCAGTTTACTTATAAACAGATCGGTGATAACATGAATTCATGGTAAATATTACCAAATAAATTTTGAGGTGATTTGTTGTGAAGAAACTGTTAGCATCTTTATCTACTTTCGCGGTTCTTACTGGTGCTTTAGCTGTTCCTACTTTTGCAGCTACTGAGGTTAATACAGCAAAAGAAACAAATTCTCAAGTATTAAAGATTCAACCAAATCTGAGTGTAAAACGTGACGGGAATACATCATTGTATACTTCACCATTCACTTCTTCTACAGTTGAAGGTCACGGTTTACATGTTGCGAAAATTGACGGAACATGGTATTTGTTTGCCGATCGTGATGCTAGGAATGGAGACTTATATGAATATTACAATGGAAGCCAAATAAAAAGATTTGATGTCGTGGTAAGATAACTTAAAATTTCTGTCGACTACCTAAGATGATGACTCTATAAGAGTAAAAAACATAAAGATATCCCGTCCCACTTCAAATAATTGTGGAACGGGATGTTTATTTTAAATGATTAAATTACTTTTACTCTTTACATTAAAAAAGCACCTTAGTTGGTGTTTTTTTTATACTTATTATACAGGATGGTAGAGGCTACATGGCGGAATATTGGCGGTAGAATGGCGCTCCATTTGGAGAATAAGGTTGTAAATAAAAGCAACGACAGCTACTCGATCATTCGGGTAGCTTTTTTGTAGTAAATTTATATCATGAGATTTAAAGGTTAGTCACCTTCGGGTGGCTATTTTTTATATTGCTTTCAAATTAATATTCGACAATATATTGGTTTGATTGAAAAAGGTGTCGAATTTTTTACATATATTTACCTATTTTTGAATGTTATGCTTATATTGTAAAAAAAAGTCTGAAAGGATTTGAAAAACATGAAAAAAGTCTTACTTTCACTTTCGATGTTAGCTCTTTTAACAGCTATAGCAGTACCAGCAGAAGCTTATGATAAAATTAATACTGCTGCTGAATCATCTACCGCTAAAAAAAGTATTGAAGAGAATCAAAATAAATATGTCGAAATGTTAGCAGAATATGTTATTAGAAAAGAGGATGGAACAATCTCTTTAGATCAATCGTACCATTCTGAATTATCAATCCCTGAAGAATTTGTTGATGATATTCAGAATCATATTAATGATTTGAACATACAAGTAAAAGAGGGTAATATTGTAGTAAATAAAGACCTAAGTATCACGACCATAAAAGAGAACAAAAAAAGAAGTAATAAAGTAATGGCAATGGCAAAAGAACGTTCTCTAAAAGGCAACGTAGACATTAAAGTATATTGGTGGGGTTATGGAATGTGGCTAGATGATAGGGCTACTAGAGATATGATACGCCAACATAAAGCAGGAGTCGCATTTGCTACGTTATTAGCCATGATAAATGTCATTTTGGACTATCCTGATTCAAAATCAGTTACTTTTGTTTCATCTTTAATAGCCTGGTTTCTCCAAACTACTGTTAATAAAATAGAAGAAGCAAATGAAGGTAATGGGGTTTTGATTACTACTACAAATCTAACTTTTGGTTTTGTAGTTGAACCGCTATAATAATACTTTATAGATGTTAAGTTTGCAGAGACAGAGGTGAGTCAGCATAGATAAGAAAATGCCACCTAGCAAAACAGATCGGTTTAAAAAAGTTTGGTTTTATATCCAATTAGTTATTGCAATTTTTGTTACAATTTATTTGTTTGTCCATTTAGATGACGAAGATACTGGAAAGACATACATAGCTATGTTAATCTTACTAGGCCTTAATGCATTAGCTCTTTTACTTAAAAGGCAATTTTTTCTATTTGCCATTTATCTGTGTTTAATATTATACAGTAATAAAAAATGGCTTAGTGCGATATTGTTTGGCTGAGATTAAGCACCCAATGTGGTGCTTTTTTCTTTTGTACTTATTGTTTACATCATGTCGCAATAACTCTGTTTGAACTGTAGTTTCTGTAACATTAATAGGGGTTTTTGTTTACAATAACTAATTTAGCGGAAATGGGTATTTTAACCAGTTGAGTTTCTGTAAGCAATAACCTTCATTTCTGTAACAGTAACCCTAGTTTCTGCTGCATGATGTATGCAATAAGTACACAAAAGAAAAGAAATAAATATATATAGGTCATGTTGATAGATATTTTCTCTACTAAACAAGGAGGATGAAACAATGCCTAGCAAACCATTAAAGACGTGTTTACATTCCAGATGTCCAACACTAACAAGAAAAGCTTATTGCCCTTTGCATCAAAAGAAACAAGTCCAGTAGTATGATAGGGAACGTGGATCATCTACGCAACGTGGCTATGATGCCAAGTGGAGAAAAGCAAGAGTAGGATTTTTAAGAAAGCACCCACTCTGCAAACATTGCTTTGATAAAGGCTTACTAATTGGTGCTACAGTAGTTGATCATATCGTTCCACACAAGGGAGATAAGACGCTGTTTTGGGATCGGAACAACTGGCAGCCATTATGTGAGCAGTGTCATAACCGGAAGACCGCTAAAGAAGATAGAGGCTCTTGGAGATGAGGCTTTAAAAAGATTCAACCACCGACAAAGGATAGACGGTGGTTAAAAAGTGGTAAAAGATTGGGATTACAAGCTCATTGGTTCTGGAACTGCGGCTACAGCATTTCCATAATTTATTAGATGAATAAAAATAGAAAATGACTGGGTGGATTAATTGATTCATATGAATCATTTTCACGGAATTTTTTTCGTTAATTTAAAGCATGTTTGTTAACAAAATCCGCAGAAATAGCAGCAGTCTAAAGAACTCAATCCACTTTTTCCGCATCGTCGTATACAATCGGAATTGAAAGGATGATAGGAATCAAGCATAGGTGGAAGAGGTTGAGGGTTAAGAGCATAGGAATACGGATAAGGATATGGATATGGCTGTGGACTATAAGGCACTGGTTGACTCATACCGTATGGTGTTGACGGCGGGTATGGCATAGATTCTGTACATATTGTATGCCAAGGCCTTGTTTTATACTGTCTACATACAGGTTCGCATTCTTCAACTGTACCTGGATTTTCTCCAGATGTGCAATCCTGCATACATTGCTCATAGGTATAAGGGACATTATAACAAACCAATACAATCACTCCTTAACTTAATCTTAATTTTCTAGATATTATATTTATCTGTATACTTTTTGGGTGATTATCCATGCATAATTGGGTGAATACCTATCAACACATAGCAATACCCAAGTACAGACATCCACAGAGGCACAGAAATAGGGTAAGATGAGCTTTTAAAGTTGTATGAAGGTGATTGTATCAAAAACCTGCACAATGCCGCCTCTAGACCGCGTGTCAGTCTTCCATAAAAAAAATTCCCTAAATGGATTTTCAGAAATGAAAGGTGTACACAGAAAATAAAGTGTCAGACTCATTGTAAATTATTGAACTAACGGGCAGAAATGCTCAGTAAAACTATTTTGGTTAAAGAGTAAGCGTGGTAAAATACGTTAACTGATTGGGGAGGGAGAAATATGGATATATCTATCCGAAACGCTCATCAAGATGACTACGAATCTTTGTTGCTCTTGTTCAGGCAGGTTCATGATCTACACGTTTTTGAAAGACCAGATTTGTATAAAGAAAACCCAACTCCAGTCGGGAAAGAATTCTTCGAAAGCCAGCTAATTGATGTCAAACAGCATATTTTCGTGGCTACCATAGGCTTAGAGATAATCGGAGTAGTTGTGACGAAGGAAGAAGACATAACTGAAAATTCATTTGTGAATGCGAGAAAAATATTATTTGTAAATAGTTTGTGTGTTTCCGAAACGTACAGAAATAAGGGCGTTGGAAAGAGACTTATGCAATATGTTATTGATTTCGGGGGAAGTCTGAAGGTTGATAGTATTGAATTAGGGGTATCGGAGAATAATGCTTCTGCAATTTTATTTTATGAATCAATCGGAATGACAACGAAGAGTAGAAAAATGGAGCTTAGATTGAACTAACGGAGATCGGTTTCTTCCAGAAATAAATGCCAGTCTAGCACTTTGTTTGCACAGTCTAATACATTATTTTCAATAGACAAAAGGGGGTGAGGGAATGGCTAGACCAAGGCAACCAGTTGACTTGCTGCTCTACAAGGGAAAGAAAAACCTAACAAAAGCTGAAATAGAACAGCGTAAAGCCCAAGAAATAAAGGCGGCAAATGATAAAGTAAAGCCCCCTAACTACCTACCGAAAGACCTGAAAAAAGAATTTAAAAAGATTGCAAGCGAGCTACTGCAAATCGGCATCATGACTAATCTTGATGTAGATGCACTGGCTCGCTTTTTATATGCCCGAAAGATGTATATAAAAGTCACAGATGCTTTACTAGAAACGGAATTGACAGTACAGCGCAAACAAGCAATTCATGATGAAGACGGGGCTGTAATTGACATGAACGAATGGGAGGAAGCAAACGCAGCTTATTCAGATTTATTGATTAACCAAGATAAATTATTTAAGCAATGTAGATCAGCAGCAAGTGATCTGGGCCTTACTATTGCCTCTCGTTGCAAGCTTGTAATACCAAAGCAGGAGAAGCAGGAGCCTAGCGAGGTCGAAAAGGCATTCGGTGATTTATGATTAAACAATATCTAATTGACTACAGTCTTGATATCGTAGCTGGTGAGATAGTTGCTTGTGAGAAGCACAAATGGGCGTGTAGCCGTTTCCTTGATGATATCAAGAACGAGGGGACGGAACATTTTCCTTATATTTTTGATGAGGAAAAAGCACATCGTTTTTTATATTGGATGTCTTTATTTCGGCACACAAAAGGGAAACTTGCTGGTAAACGAATAACCCCTCATGAAATCCAGGTATTTGTCTTTGGGAACATTTATGGATGGGTGCATAAGGATACAGGTCTACGGCGTTTTCGCAAAGCATATTGGCAGGTAGGTAGGAAAAATGCTAAATCGCAATCCTTGGGGGCTGTAGCGAGCTATGAAGCCTCTGCTTTCGGTGAAAACATGTCAGAGGTTTATATCGGAGCTACCAAAGCCGAGCAAAGTAAAATTGTTTGGAATGAATCACGAACGCAAATTGATGGTTGCCCCGATCTAAAAGGTAAGTTCAAAGTAGCATACGGAAAAATTCAGCATATCAAAAGTGAATCTTTTATCGCTGCTCTATCAAAAGATGCAGGAAAAACGGGTGACGGTTTTAACGTACAAGCTGGCATCATTGATGAGTATCACGCCCACCCTACTTCCGAAATTTATGACGTGCTTGTGTCGGGTATGGGCGCACGTAGTCAACCGTTAATGATGATTATTACAACAGCAGGATTCAACCTGCACCACCCTTGCTATAGTGTGGAATATAAGTATATTTCGAATATCCTTGATCCTCATTCATCCATAGAAAATGAGGAATATTTCGTAATGGTCAACGAGCTTGACAAGGACGATGATATCAAGGACGAATCTGTCTGGATAAAAGCCAACCCGATCTTATGTTCATATGACGAGGGTATGGCTTATTTGCGTGGCGAGCTTAAAACTGCTTTAGACGTACCGGAGAAGATGCGAAACTACTTAACCAAAAATATGAATCGGTGGGTAGATCAGAAAGAAAACGGGTATATGTCACTGGAGGCTTGGGCCAAATGTGGCGTTGATGAAATGCCTAATCTTGCCCAATTTGAATGTATTGTTGGTATTGACCTGTCTAAAAAAATTGACTTAACCAGTGTGTCATTTGAATTTGATTTAAAAAATGATCACATTGCTATATTAAATCATTCCTTTATACCTGAGGATACGTTAGCAGTAAAACGAAAAACAGATAGGTTCCCCTATGATCTATATATCCAGCAAGGATGGGTGACGGCTACTCCTGGGGCTGTTGTGGATTACACGTTTATTAAGGCGTATATTCAGCGCATGGAGCGCGAAAAGGAATGGAAAATCAAGGAGATTTGTTACGATCCATACAATGCAACTCAATTCGCTGTTGATATGGAAGCAGAAGGCTATACCATGATTGAAATTAGGCAAGGGGTTCGTACTCTATCAGAGCCGAAGAATTTCAGAGAAATGGTCTTAGAAAAGAAGGTTCTACATGACAAGAAACCTGTCCTGGAATGGTCAATCGGAAACGCAGTTACCAAGATGGATGCCCAGGAAAATATTATGCTGGACAAGTCTAAGTCTACGGAATCGGCCCGATAGCGTCAGCGATAAACGCACATGTAAGGGTAATGTGTAGAGACCCGAAAGCGGATTTAAACGCCCATATCTTATCGGGTAATTTCAGTTTCTAAAATCTTTAGTAAGTTTTTTCTTAATTTAGCCAACCCTTTTGAAAACTATTTTTAAAGATTGATTGTAAAATAATATACAAATATATTGAATTTAATTTATAGGTCAAAAGGAGATGAGATTTCAATGTTTCAAGTTAAACCAATTGGTTTTGTTGAGAATAAAAGAGAAGATTTGTCTCATGATTTTTGGGGGGAAGAGATTTCTACTATTACATTAGCTGATCATATGAAAGATAGTAGCTTGGATGGTATTGACGAGTACTCACATATAGAAATTATTTTTTATTTTGATCAAGTCCGAGACGATGAAATTGAATATGGTTCTAAGGTTCCAAGAAATAATCCTAATTATCCTAAAGTAGGGATTCTTGCTCAACGAAGTAAATATAGACCCAATAAATTAGGGTTAACAACTGTAAAACTATTAAAAAGGGAGAATAGAGTTTTATATGTACAAGGTTTAGATGCTGTTAAAGGTACTCCAATACTTGATATTAAACCTGTTTTAAAGGAATATCTTCCTAGAGAAGAGGTAAGGCAGCCTCAATGGTTTAGTGATTTAATGAAAAACTATTGGTTGTGATAATAAGATAATGAAAAAATCATCGTTATATATGCGGTGATTTTTTATTATGCAATTTAAAGGAGGGAGAAAGTGAAGTACTTACGGTTCCTGCTATTATTTATCGAGGATATTCTCATTCTCTCTGGATGTGCTTGTATTACGACAGCCACCTACTTACTAAATGGTATCGCCGGACTTTATGTATCCGGTGTTTTTTTATGTCTTTTAGGCTTTTTAATCAGCAAGAAACTCTCCAAAGTGCCTGAGCGCAGGAGGTGAAACCAATGATATTCAGGAGCTTATTTCAAAGACTTACAGAACCCGAAAGACTGGCTCATTAATCTACTTGGTGGATCAACGACGTACAGTGGGGAACGCGTAACAGGTGACACAGCTCTACTAAACAGTAATGTCTACACATGCGCGAGTATCTTAGGTGGTGATATCGGCAAGCTACCGATCCAGATTTTCACTCGCAAGGGAAACAGAATTGAACGAGATCGAAACCATTCTGTCACGAGTCTGCTAGGCATTCGGCCTAATCCGTATATGAACGCCTACACGTTTAAAGAGTTGCTACAAGTACATGTAATGCTATGGGGAAATGCCTACGCTCTTATTGATTGGGGATGGAATGGCAGACTGGAGGCATTATGGCCCTTAAATCCATCTGTAACGGAAGTAACCACCGATCCGAACACAGGTGAAGTGTGGTATACAACGACTTTACCAAATGGGGAGCAACGTAAAATCCCGTGGTTTGATGTACTTCACTTGAAGGCTATTAGTAAGACCGGATTAAAGGGCATTTCCCCTTAAACGAGCTGTAGAGGTCTTAAAAGATAAAGGAGATGGTAAGTAATGCAAGCAAAGAATACAACCAATATCAAGGGTATAGACGTGTCTAAATGGCAAGGGGAAATTAATTGGAATCAAGTTGCATCTGACGGTGTGAGGTACGCTTTTATTAAGGCGACAGAAGGGACTAGCCTAGTAGATAGGAAGCTAAAAGAAAATGCTCAGGGAGCCAATAGAGCCGGAATCAAGGTGGGGTATTATCACTTTGCCCACCCTGATTTATCTGCCCAGGCACAAGCTGAACATTTTGTTCAAACGGTCAAAGGACTACCGTGTGATATGCCGTTAGTGCTTGATATTGAGACGGACAAGGGGTTAACACCTGCACAGATTACAGCGTTTTGTCTCGCGTTTCTTACCCATGTTAAGGGCCATACAGGAAAAACGCCTATGATTTATACAGGCGCTTATTTTGCAAAAAGAAACCTTGGGAAGGCTCTTGCTGGCTTTCCTTTATGGGTGGCCCATTATAATACAAACCAACCTATGTTAAATCCTACATGGAGCCGCTGGGCGGTATTCTAGTATTCCGATTGTGGGAAAGTAGCTGGTATTAAAGGCAGCGTAGATATGAACTGTATGGAGAAAGATTTTTGGGATGCAACTATGAAGGAGGAAACAACGGTGAAACCAGAAATAGCAAACGAAATTATTAGACATTTACAAGGGCAATGGGCTTTTTACAATCAAATGGGAATGAAGGATGAAGCTGTTAGGATTGGACATTTGGCAGATGAGTTGAGGGTTGCTAGTGGTCAGAAAGTACAAAATAAATAACTTTAAAATCCTCCTTAATTGGGAAGGTTTTCATTTTTTCTTGACAATCATCTCTGCAACCATTTTGCTTATTTTCATGAAATTTTGCAACTAAACATTATTTAAACACCTTCTTATTTCTTAACAAGATGAACGGATGTTGGAAGATTAGAATGTAGAAAACCGCCAGATTTGCTCTGACGGTTTTTGATTTTGTAAATATTTAATTAAGTACAGTGATACCTTTCTTTGTAAATAAGAGTACGCGTACCTTTTTTATCATTGGTTATGGTTTGAGATAGGCTATAGATAACTCCAGCACGGTCAAGAGTCAAAGAATATTGGGCGCCTATTGGAAGATCAAATTTTATTTCTCGACATTTAGCTGCAATATTAATTGATTGTTGATTAGAACTTGCATCAACGGATGTGATGCCGAAAGAAGAAGCTATTACGGTAACAAGGCTAGCCAATAGTAAAGCTTTTTTCATCTAAATCTCTCCTTTATAATTACATAATTATAATTCAATATAAATATACCATTTATTCCTTTTGATGTATATATTTGGATTTTGTTTTCAATTATTTATTTTAATCCTTGAGCCAATTTTAGCCATTGCATAAATTCATCATCATCAAATAAAATAAGAACATACATTCCCGTTTTAAAGAGATGCTGGATGATCAGATAAGGGTTGCTAGTGGGCAGGAGCCGCAGAATAAATAGAAAAAATAAACAGTTATTAGAGAACGAGAAAACGTCCGAATACGAGGGAGATTCGGACGTTTCTACATAATGTTTTTTAGTTAAGATTAAAAGAGGACTGCTATTCCTCTTTATCTTTGTATATTTTAGATAATAGGATAGAAACAACGAAACCTACTACTAAAACAATCAAGAAACGAACAAACTCGGTAATAAACCAATTGTTAGCTATATTCATTTCTTTTGTAACTTGCAAAGTACCATATACAGAAAAAATAGTTAGAATGAACTTTAAAGTCTTTGGGTTCATTATATCTCCTTTCTGTTTTAAATTAGAGCGTACACGATACCTTGTGCAATAATCCCGCAAGATTTTGCAACCCATCCCCAAACATATGGCTCCAAAGCTTCCGTTACAGTTTCTTTTTGCACCTGTAATGGTCCCACTTAAATG
>ENA-UOTW01000066-UOTW01000066.1-synthetic-metagenome-genome-assembly--contig:-NODE-66-length-21660-cov-37.338015_pt1 | contig 21660 bp, 19 predicted proteins | sample MGYA00238141_ERZ746978 | MGnify/ENA primary metagenome ERZ746978 (study PRJEB28755, sample SAMN02352454) | synthetic metagenome | study: EMG produced TPA metagenomics assembly of the Artificial... | reverse complement strand
TCTTAATTAATGTACATTAAAAACGATCTGCTTTACGCCGATCGTTTTGTCTTTCTTTAAAACTGTACTATCCGTCAGCTATATCAAACAGTCTAAAACATTTTCCGTTCAAACAGCGATAAAAGCACCGCACTTACAACTTCAATGAAACCACACTAAAAACGAATTTCCACCGAGGCAGCAAAATTACGTTTTGGTGCGGTAAACCGATTAATGCCTGGGCTGTTAGCACGGATAGAACGGGAAGTATACCCTCTAGTAAACAAGTTATATGCACTGTCCCACGTCATATAATCACGATTGAACAAGTTAAATACCCCCATATTCAAAATGACATTTTTACTGAGGTTAACTTGCCCCGTAAAATCAACAACAAAGTAGGATGGACTTAAATGCGGCCATTGTTTGACAACCTTTTTATCATGTGTGTATTCCGTTTCTATCGCATCTTTGGCTTTTTTAGCCGCACTATAACGCCCGCTCAAACTCACGCTCCACCCTTCAGTTTCGTAATCAATACCGGTTACCACTGTCCATGGTTGAATAGATTTTAACGGATCGCCGTCATGATTTTGACCTTTGCTGTAGCTCCCTTTGAGACGGAAAGTTAAACCGTCGGAAAGTCCGAATGCCGACCCATTTAAAGCACCGCTTACTTCAACCCCTTTAATCACGGCTTCAGGTTCATTAACAAACATTACATAAGTATTATGCGTGCAATATCCCCTAGCCCTCTCATACTCATGTGGAATTTTACTACAGGTCATCTCACGTTCTTGAATAAAGTTATGATAACGTGTACGGAAAAGCCCGACGCTGAAATGGGCATATTGATTTTGGAAACGGTAACTTATTTCATGATTCAGTGCAGTTTCCGGTTGTAGATCGGGGTTAGGAAGAAATTGTGAAGAAGTTCTTCCTCGGTCTTCAAAATAAAGATCTTCAACACGGGGAACCCTAAAACCGGTACTTAAACGGTATGCAATTTGATGTGATGGATGTAATTGATACTCTAAACTCAATTGATACGAAAATTTGGATGATGTTTTTGGATAAGGTAATCTCTGTGTCCTGTTGATATTATACTGAGAATTTAATAATGGCTTATAGTTATAGTGATCCCACCGACCGCCCAATCCGAGATGTAGCAATTCGCCAATCTTAATGTCGTCCATAAGAGAAAAAGAAAACTCTCGGGATTTAACGGGAAACACTTCTGTATAGTTATTTCGACCTTGTTTTTGGAATAAAGCGATTTGCCACTTCCGAAACGTAAAATGCTTATTCGTATTTTCTAAAAACTTATCACGAAATTCGAATTTCGCAGATAAACGATGGCGACTCGGCCCCCAATATAAAGGACTCGTTGAAAATTCTCCCCGAGCTATATTCTGTCTTTGTAAATATACAAACGACATAGTCGAATCCAATTTATTCCTATTATTAATATCAAACTCTTGGAGAGCAGAACGTTGTTCGATTTTCTGCTTTGCCAAAAAAAGCTTTACCGTTTCCAACCAAGACAAGCCGTTATATCGATATTCAATACCATAACGGAGATAAGGGGTTTGATCATTAGCAAAACGCTCTGCATCACTAAGCCCTAATGTTTTTTCTTCGGTAAGCTTCTTTTCACGGCGATCTTCTAAAAACAGTGTAAAACGATGAGTGTTATTAATATCGTAACCGACTTTCGTTAACCATGATGTAGTATAGTAGTTGAGCGGATTGGGTTTACCTCGATGTTCGCCGAGAATGTCTGTACCTTTGCCGTTGTTGATTGTTTCATGCCCCCAACGTTTGGTTAATTGTACAAAACCAAAAAAGTGTTCCCCTTTCCCTCCAACTCCGATGACTTGACGATATTCTCTGTTTTTTGAAGTATAGCCGGTTTTAGACAAAAAGCCCAAATGGCGACCAGGTTCGACAAAGTCCTCAATATCTTTTGTGGTAAACTCCACGGTTCCACCTAACGCACCGCTACCATACATTACAGAAGTTGCCCCTTTTTGAACTTTCAACGAACTAACATTTTCGTATTCAATATTATTAATATTACCATTATGACGTTCAGTCGAATAACGTGCGGAAGTAGACATAGTCGATTCAGCCTGCGGTATTCCATCAACAATAACAGCGACACGATCTTTATCAACGCCACGGATAGCAAAGCCATTACTGCCGGATCTCCCGGATTCTGGTACACCAATCCCTACCTCATAGCGAAACAAATCCCGTTCATTAGACACCATATTTTTACGCAATTGTTCGGTAGATTGCGTTGAGGAAAAAATATGTTGAACCGTCGTTGCGACAACGGAAATTTCCTCCAAATAGCTAGCTTTATTTGGCGTTGTTTTTGTTGAATCCGAATCTGCAAAACTTAATGTAGGAAATATCAAACTGCCAGAAAGAACTAATTGATGAATAACGCAATATTTAAATTTCATAAATGATTTCCTTATTACACTAAAGACTAAAGTAAGCATGATAATAATAATAACTATTATTACAAAAAACAAGCTAAATATAAAATAAGCGACTTTTCCCTAACTTTATCATGCTTTTCACTGTCAATTTTCGCAATTTTACGCTATCCTATATCACATTTTCTTAAGTAAATTCGTCCCGCAAAGTGCGGTTAAAATCAAAGGTAACATTATGCAAGAACAATACCGTCCCGATTTGATTGAAGCGGAAGTTCAACAATACTGGGCTGAAAATAAAACATTTAAAGCAATTAAAGATACTAATAAACCAAAATATTACTGCCTCTCAATGTTCCCTTACCCCTCTGGTCGTCTGCACATGGGACATGTGCGTAACTACACCATTGGTGATGTGGTGTCACGTTATCAACGTATGAACGGCAAAAATGTGTTACAACCGATGGGCTGGGACGCTTTTGGTTTGCCCGCAGAAGGCGCAGCGATCAAAAACAAAACGGCACCCGCAAAATGGACTTACGAGAATATTGATTATATGAAAAATCAGCTCAAAATTTTGGGCTTTGGTTTTGACTGGGATCGTGAAGTGACCACCTGTAAACCCGACTACTACAAATGGGAACAATGGTTCTTCACTGAGTTATATAAAAAAGGATTAGTGTACAAAAAAACCTCAACAGTAAACTGGTGTCCAAATGATGAAACTGTCTTAGCCAACGAACAAGTGCATGAAGGTTGCTGCTGGCGTTGTGATACCCCAGTAGAACAAAAAGAAATTCCACAATGGTTTATCAAAATCACAGATTATGCCGAACAATTATTAGGCGGGTTAGATCACCTTCCATTATGGCCAGATCAAGTAAAAACCATGCAACGTAACTGGATCGGGCGTTCTGAAGGGGTGGAAATCACCTTCCAGTTAGCCAATTCAGAAGACAATTTAACCGTTTATACGACACGTCCAGATACTTTCTTTGGCGCCTCTTATGTGGCCGTGGCCGCTGCACATCCTTTAGCAGAAAAAGCGGCAGAAAATAATCCTGAATTAGCCCAATTTATTCAAGAATGCAAAAATACCAAAGTGGCTGAAGCTGAGCTTGCCACAATGGAGAAAAAAGGCATGGCGACTGGTGTGTATGCCATTCATCCATTAACGGGGGAAAAAGTGCCGGTCTGGGTGGCTAACTTTGTGTTAATGCACTACGGTACAGGGGCAGTAATGGCAGTGCCTGGACACGATGAACGTGATGCTGAGTTCGCTCGTAAATATGGTTTACCACTGCTTAATGTCATTAAGCCGATTAATGGTGAGCCTTTACCTGAACATGAATTACCTTATTGTGAGCATGGTATTTTGTTTAATTCAGGTGAATTTAATGGTCTAGACTTTGATGCCGCATTTAATGCGATCGCAGACAAATTAGAAGCGCTTGGCAAAGGAAAACGTCAAGTGAATTACCGCTTACGTGACTGGGGTGTTTCTCGTCAACGTTACTGGGGAGCGCCAATTCCAATGCTTACCTTAGAAAATGGTGAGGTGGTGCCTGCGCCATTGCAAGATCTGCCAATCGAATTACCAGAAGATGTGGTGATGGACGGCGTGAAAAGTCCAATTAAAGCCGATCCAGAATGGGCAAAAACCACTTACAACGGTCAGCCAGCACTGAAAGAAACGGATACCTTTGATACTTTCATGGAATCCTCATGGTATTACGCCCGTTATACCTCACCAAAATTTGCGGAAACCATGTTAGATGCGGACGAAGCAAATTATTGGTTACCGGTGGATCAATACATTGGTGGCATTGAGCATGCGACGATGCACTTGTTGTACTTCCGTTTCTTCCACAAATTATTGCGTGATGCAGGTTTTGTCACGAGCGATGAGCCCGCAGATAAATTATTGTGCCAAGGCATGGTATTAGCCGATGCATTCTACTACACTTCACCAACCAATGAGCGTATTTGGGTGTCCCCAACGGAAGTGACCCTTGAACGTGATGAAAAAGGGCGTATTTTAAAAGCTTACGACAAAGAGGGACGTGAATTAGTGCATTCTGGCATGACCAAAATGTCAAAATCCAAAAATAACGGCATTGACCCACAAGAAATGGTGGAAAAATACGGTGCGGATACCGTGCGTTTATTCATGATGTTCGCGTCACCAGCAGAAATGACCCTTGAATGGCAAGAATCAGGCGTCGAAGGGGCAAAACGTTTCTTAGGACGTTTATGGAATCTCGTGTTTGAATATAACAAACATCCCGCAGAAACTGCCGTAGAACCGACCGCACTTTCAAGCGCACAAAAAGCTTTACGTCGTGATGTACACAAAACGATTGCTAAAGTGAGTGATGATATCGGTCGTCGTCAAACCTTCAATACTGCCATTGCCGCGATTATGGAGTTAATGAATAAATTAACTAAAACGCCATTAGTGGAAGTACAAGATCGCGCGATTATGGCAGAAGCATTAAGTGCCGTCGTACGTATGCTTTACCCAATCACACCACATATTTGTTTCCAATTATGGAAAGACTTAGGTAATACAGAAGCGATCGACTTTGCCCCTTGGGTAGAAGCCGATGCAGCAGCGATGGTTGACGATGAAAAATTGGTTGTGGTACAAGTGAATGGTAAAGTGCGTGCCAAAGTGACCGTCCCTGCAGAAATGTCAGAAGACGATATCAAGCAAGTCGCATTAGCAGATGGCAATGTAGCCAAACACTTAGAAGGTTTAAACATTGTGAAAACCATCTATGTACCGGGAAAATTATTTAGCTTTGTGGCAAAATAATTCCTAATTTTCTTTGATATTTCCCTCTTCCTAGAGGGAAATTAAGGATCACAATATGTTGAAACAACTCAAAACAATTTTGCTCACAGCAGTTTTTACTTTCCTGACAGCATGTGGCTTTCAATTTCAAAATGGCGGACTCATTCCGCCTGCGTTGCAAACCCTTACGCTTGAAAGTAGCGATCCTTACAGTGAAATGACGTTGACCTTAAGAAAAGAGTTACAGCTCAATAATATTCATTTGGTCGAGGGACAAGCAAATATTCCCGTATTACGTTTAAATAAAATCACTATGCATGATCAAGTTGCGTCGATTTTCAAACAAGGTCGTGAAGCAGAAAAAATGCTGATTTTAGAAGTAGAGGCAATGGTAAAATTGCCTAATCAAGCTGCGTTCCCGATTTCAACTAAAGTGAATCGCACGTTCTTCGATAACTCGCGCGCAGCCTTAGCAAAATCTGCCGAAAAAGAAGTGATTTGGCATGATATGCGCGAGCAAGCTGCACGTCAGTTAATTAATAAAATGGTTGCTCTTCAACATCAAGTTCAGACAAAATAATGCAACGGATTTTCACAGAACAATTAGGATCTGCTCTACAAAACAAACTAGCCAAGCTCTATTATTTCGTAGGGCAAGATCCGTTACTGTTAAGTGAAAATCAAGATCGCATAAATCAATATGCATTCAAGCAAGGTTTTGACGAAAAAAATGTCATCACAATTGATCAGAATACTAATTGGTCTGATCTCTTTGAACGCTGCCAATCCATTGGCTTGTTTTTCAATAAACAGATTTTGTTTCTTAATTTACCGGAAAACCTCAGTGCAAGTTTACAAACTCGTTTACAAGAACTGATCTCACTCCTCAACGATGACATCCTGTTAATACTACAATTGCCTAAACTGAACAAAACGACTGAAAAACAAACATGGTTTATCCAAGCTAATCAGTATGAACCGGAAGCCCTACTCGTGCATTGCCAAACCCCAACCATTGAGCAATTGCCTCGTTGGATCGCGTTGCGTGCGAAAAGTATGGGACTACAGATTGAAGAGCAAGCAATCCAACTTCTTTGTTATAGCCATGAAAATAACTTATTAGCCTTAAAACAAAGTTTGCAGCTCCTTGCTTTACTCTATCCTGACAACAAAATCAGTTATGCACGAGTACAATCCACTATCGCTCAGACCTCAGTGTTCACACCATTTCAATGGGTCGATGCGCTGTTAGAAGGCAAAAGTAAACGCGCCCAACGTATTTTAGAAGGATTAAAAGCAGAGGAAATGGAGCCTATTATTTTATTGCGGACGTTACAACAAGATTTGCTCACCTTATTAGGATTGGCGAAGCCATCACATCCTGTCACCCTTGCCACGCCCCTCCCAGCTCATCAACTGCGTGAACAATTTGATCAATTAAAAGTGTGGCAAAATCGACGCCCTTTCTTTACTCAAGCCTTTAAACGCTTGAATTACAAACAGCTTTATTTGATTATTCAAGTGCTAGCAGAGATCGAACGTTTAGCGAAACACACATTTAGCCAAGATATTTGGGATCGTTTAGCCGAACTTTCTGCTTTCATTTGTTTACCAGATGATCCCAATCACCTACTATCTCTACCAACTTTCTCTCGTTGATAAGCTAAATCAGCCTATTCTTACTCTCGCATCGGCATATTTTGTTTTTTACATTGCTTAATTATCCGTTATAATGCTTTGCCTTTAGGAGATTTTTTATACATAAAACACGTTATTAAGGACTTACTATGAAAAAATTAGTTGCAATCATGACCTTCTCTGCGTTTTCTATGACAGTTTCCGCAGCAGAACTTGCACCAGCTTGTGAAAAATATTTCGCTGATTACGAGACTTTTCTTAAAAATGTCCCTGCAGAACAAGCGACTATGATCAAACAACAGTATGACAGCGCCAAACAACAGTTCTTAGCTTTACCGAAAGACATGCAAGAACAAACCTGTAATCAGGCTGCTGAGCAATTGAAACAAATGCAAAGCATGATGGGTAAAAAATAATTACTCAACGCAAACACAAAACCCCTGTATTAACAGGGGTTTTGTTGATATAAGGCAACCTATTACTAACGATTCTCGGCCAGTAACCGTTGGATTAATTTTACATTCGCAGGTGGAAATTGCCCGGCATCCAGTTCGTTTTGTGCGACCCAAAATCCAGCTTGTCCTTCACGACCAAAAGGTTCACCAACCCATTCATCAACGAGATAGAAATAAAAAGAAATCATTTTAGTCGGATATTCAAACTGAAAACGCTCATAAAGTGTCGCATTTAAAATATGTATGCCAATTTCCTCTTCTAACTCACGTCTTAACGCTTGTTCCGGACTTTCACCATCGTCCACTTTTCCACCGGGAAACTCCAATGCTTGGGCAAAATCTTGCCCTTCTAAACGCTGCGTAACATAGATCTGACCAAACTCATTACGAATAATGCCTGCTGCAACGTGAACTAAAGGTTTTGTCATGATGTATCCTTAAAAAAAGTGCGGTCAGTTTTAAAAATTTTTTAAAAACATACCGCACTTTTATATCTACTTAAATAATCTTATACACAAGATTAATATTTAGCTTTACTGCCATGGCAATGTTTATATTTCTTGCCAGACCCACAAGGACATGGCTCATTTCGTCCCACACGACGTGTGTTCTCTTCGCCACTGTCTTCGTCTGCATTATATTGCATACTGGCCGTTTCGCGTTTTGCCATCTCTTGACGCTGACGCTCCGCTTGTTCAACCTCTTCTTGTGTACGTACTTGTACACGACTTAACGTCGTCACAACACTCAACTTCAAGGCATCAAGCATATCCGTAAACATTTGGAAACATTCTTTTTTGTATTCCTGTTTTGGATCTTTTTGTGCATAACCGCGCAAATGGATACCACGACGTAAATGATCCATTGCTGATAAATGTTCTTTCCACAATTCATCAAGAGTTTGTAACATCACGCCTTTTTCAAAGCTACGCATGGTTTGTTCACCCACAATGCTTTCTTTTTGCTTGTATTCCTCAATCGCTGCATCTAATACACGCTGACGTAATGCATCTTCATCAAAATGATTATCTTCTTCTAACCATTTTTCAAGCGGTAAATCTAAGGCAAAGTCACGTTTCAAACGTTGCTCTAGTGCAGGTACATCCCACATTTCTTCTAAAGATTGTGGTGGAATATATTGATCAATCACTTGATTAAAGACATCCGCGCGAATCACATCAATCGTGTCAGAAATATCCTCATTATCTAACAACGTATTACGTTGTGCATAAATAGCATGACGTTGGTCATTAGCAACATCATCAAACTCAAGTAAGTTTTTACGACCATCAAAGTTATGCGCTTCCACTTTAGCTTGTGCGGAGGCAATCACTTTGGTCAACATTTTTGACTCCATCGCTTCGCCTGCGGTGCTAAAGGCCTTGCGCATTAAGTTTAATTTACCTTCATTTAGATAAATACGCATCAGCGCGTCATCTAACGATAAATAGAAACGTGAAGATCCTGGGTCACCTTGACGACCAGAACGACCGCGCAACTGATTATCAATACGACGTGACTCATGACGTTCCGTTCCAATAATATGCAATCCCCCCGCGGCTTTCACGATCTCATGACGCGCTTTCCAAGCAGTATGAATTGCCTCAATTTGTGCTTCTGTCGGATTATCCAACTTCGCAATTTCGGCTTTCCAGTTACCACCTAGTACAATATCTGTACCACGACCTGCCATATTGGTGGCAATCGTCACCGTACCTGGATACCCGGCGTTTGCCACGATTTCGGCTTCCTGTGCGTGGAATTTCGCATTTAGCACATTGTGTTTAATGCCGGCTTTTTTCAATGCATGAGAGAGTAATTCTGATTTTTCAATGGAGATTGTCCCGACTAACACCGGTTGATTACGTGCCACACAATCTTTGATGTCCTCAATAATCGCATTAAATTTATACTCTTCATTCTCGAACATGACGTCAGTACGATCATCACGAATCATCGGACGATTGGTTGGCACGACAATAGTTTCTAACCCATAAATTTGTTGGAACTCAAAGGCTTCAGTGTCCGCAGTACCGGTCATCCCTGCTAGTTTTTCATACAAGCGGAAATAGTTTTGGTAAGTGATTGAGGCAACAGTCTGGTTCTCGCTTTGAATGCGCACACCTTCTTTGGCTTCAATCGCTTGGTGTAAGCCGTCTGACCAACGACGACCCGCCATAGTACGACCAGTGTGCTCGTCAACAATCACGATTTCACCGTCTTTCACGATGTAATCCACATCACGCTCAAATAAAGTATGGGCACGTAATGCTGCGTACACATGATGCAACAAGGAAATTTTTGACGGCGAATACAAAGACTCCTCCGCACTCATTAACCCTTGTTCAGTCAGCCATTGTTCGACTTTCTCTTGACCTCGCTCAGTTAAATGCGCTTGCTTGGTTTTTAAGTCTAAAGTGAAGTCTCCTTCACCTTGATATTCTTCTGAGTCTTCTTTATCTTGTTTGATTAAATTCGGAATCAATTTATCAACCGTCATATACAATTCTGAGCTGTCTTCAGCTTGCCCTGAAATAATCAACGGCGTTCTGGCTTCATCAATTAAAATAGAATCCACCTCATCCACTAACGCATAATGTAAATAACGTTGAAAACGTTCTTGTGCAGTATGGGCTAAATTATCACGTAAATAATCAAAGCCTAATTCACTATTGGTTGCATATGTTACATCTGCCGCATAAGCTTCACGTTTTTGCTCTGGTGATAAACCAGGAACATTCACGCCCACCGTCATACCTAAAAATTCAAAAAGTGGGCGATTCGTTTCCGCATCTCGACGAGCCAAATAATCATTCACCGTCACAACATGCACACCTTTCCCCGTTAGCGCATTTAAATAGCAAGGTAAGGTCGCGGTTAATGTTTTCCCTTCCCCTGTACGCATCTCCGCAATACAACGGTTAGTCAGTACCATTCCCCCCAACAATTGCACATCAAAATGGCGCATGCCTAATACACGTTTACTCGCTTCACGCACTGTGGCAAATGCTTCAGGTAAAAGTTGCTCTAATGTTTCGCCCTGTGCTAAACGTGCTTTAAAGGCATCAGTCTTCGCTTTTAAATCATCATCGCTTAAGGCTTCAAACTCAGGCTCTAACTGATTAATCTTAATAACAATTTTATTCAATCGACGTAAAATTCGATCATTACGGCTGCCAAAAATTTTTGTGAGAATACTTCTAAACATAATTTTTTTCTTTCTTATAAAATGAATAACGGATCTGCTTTGCCGTTCAATACAAAACAGAGTAAATAAGTCAACGAGTTAAGTTAGACGCTAATCGGACCCGCACGAATAGGTGGCAGTGAATAAGTAAGGATTGACGCAAAAAATGCCTGATTTTGCCTTACATAAGGCTTATTTTGAGGTGGAACAATCAGATGATATGACTGTTGTTGAACATGTTGCGCAATCGCAATCGTATGTGAAATTTGCTGTTGAATCAGCTGAGATGAACGATAATTCTCATGAGGTAAGCCTGTTGGTGTGCTCAATTCTTGTGACTGCGGTAATGCAAAAATCGCAATCATACTCAAGAGTAATCGCGACCAAAAATTATGCTTACCTTTCGTTAGAACCATCATCTCGCCTACTGTAAAAAAATCTCTCGTATTGTAGCGGAAATTCGCTACAATGTCATAAATATTGAGGTAAAAAGTGAGAAAACAAGCCCATGCGATATGAAAAACCGGTTAACGTTATCGAGCTGTTAGAAAATTCCAGTTTAGCGAAGATCATGAAAAAAGGTCTGTTTTTAAATGCCTTAAATTTGCATTTACAACAACGTATTCCTCAACAATATCAAGGCTTGTATAACGTCGCGAATTTAGAACAGGATACGCTTTATTTAGATGTTGCCAATGCCAGTGTACGGCAAGCTTTATTGTTTGAACAAAAAACGATATTAGCACGCATTCATCAAGACTATCCTGAAGTGAAAAAAATAAAATTCACTATCACGCCTAATCTCTTTTGCTAACGTCTCTTTTCACATCAAAGCCTGCTCAAAGCGATCGTCTTCTTGATTACTTAGCAAGAGGTGTCCCTTTGAATACTGCAATTAATTCTGCCACTTTAATCCGGCGTGCCGATTGATGACTAATTGAACGCTGTACTTTCAGTGCTTTAATTTTAGCATTCTGGTAAATCTGTCGCGTAAACGGCGTATCATGATTCGAAATTACTACCGAAATCTGGCGCTCTTCGGCTGTTTTTCGAGCTAACTCAGCAAGCATTTGTTGGTGCAGTGAAGAGAATTCATTGCCTGCGTAACTGGTAAAATTACTGTCCTGAATTAATGGTGCATAAGGTGGATCACAATAAATAATCGATTTTTCATCAGCCAAAGAAAAGGTTTGTTGGAAATCCGCACAAATAAACTCTGCATTTTGTGCTTTTTCCGCAAAATAACGGAGTTCATTTTCTGGAAAGTAATGTCTTTTATAAGTGCCAAACGGCACATTAAATTCATTTTTAGAATTGTAGCGACAAAGTCCATTAAAACCAAAACGATTCAAGTATAAAAAAATCACTGATCGTTCAAATGGATCTTTGGAAAGATTAAACTGTGTACGCTTTGCATAATAAAACGTATTGGTATTGGCCTCAGGGTGGAAGAAAAGTGGCTTGCTCGCATTAATATAATGCTCAACGTCGTTTTTGACAAAATTAAACAGGTTAATCAAGTCTGGATTAATATCCGCCAAAATATAACGTTCAAAATTAGTATTCAAAAAGACCGCACCCGCTCCAACAAAGGGCTCAATTAAGCATTGATTCGTTTTGGGCAACAGTTTATTGATTTCATCAGACAGGCGAAATTTCCCACCAGCCCACTTCAAAAAGGGGCGGTGTTTAATAGGGATTAATTTTGCTTTTTTCTTACCAACAATAGCGGGGCGCTTAACCGGGCATTTTCGACGAGGTGGCATGAATCAATTAACCTGCGTGCAACAACGAATAGCATCTAGCACTAACGCTGGATCGGTATCTGTTGCGACATAAGCCTGACCTAAAGACGCTAATAAGACGAGACGCAATTTTCCAGCGAGCACTTTTTTATCGCGTAGCATATGTGGTAGATAATCTTCAGGTTGCATAGTATCTGGTGAGACTGTCGGTAAGTTAGCTCGAGCTAGCAATCTTTCAAGACGTGCCACATCAGTCTTCGTCAAATTCCCCAGTTTTTCTGAAAGTACCGCAGCCATTAGCATCCCAACCGCCACCGCTTCACCGTGTAACCAATGCCCATACCCTAAGTGGGTTTCAATCGCATGACCAAATGTATGCCCTAAATTTAATAAAGCGCGATCGCCTTTTTCAGTTTCATCGCGCGCGACAACATCTGCCTTAATTTGACAACAACGTGCAATACAGGTTTGTAACTTGTCTGGATCTCGTGCCACTAGACTATCAATATTTTGTTCCAACCAAGTAAAGAACGGCAGATCTAAAATCGCGCCATACTTAATCACTTCAGCTAAGCCTGCATTGATTTCTCGTTTCGGTAACCTGTTCAAGGTTAATGTATCGATGATCACCGTACAAGGTTGATAGAACGCACCGATCATATTTTTACCAAGCGCATGATTGACCGCGGTTTTTCCCCCTACGGACGAATCAACTTGCGCTAATAAGGTCGTCGGAATTTGAATAAAACGCACACCTCGTTGATAACTCGCCGCCGCATAACCTGCAACATCGCCGATCACACCACCACCGAGAGCAATAATCGTCGTATCTCTACCATGATTTCCTTGCAACAGTGCTGTAAAAATAAGATTTAACGAGTCTAGTGTTTTATATTGTTCACCATCTGATAAGAGTACATGTTCAACCAAACAGCCTTTTTTCACCAAGGTGTCTGTCACTTGAGAAAGATAATATTGTGCAATCGTTGGGTTCGTCACAATCATGACTTTGTCGCCAGATTTTAAAGGATAGCATTTTTCATCCGAAAGTAATCCCGAACCAATATAAATTGGATAACGGCGCTCTTTTAACTCAACATTTACACACAACATGCTTTACCCTACTTATCTAACCGTGAAGATTATCAATTAAATCGACAATTTGCGTTGCCATTACCTTAGCGCTTTGTTCATCAGTAGGTAAGGTAATATCGGCAATTTCTTCATACAAAGGATTACGAATTTTTGCTAAATCCTCAAGGACTTGACGGGGATCCTCAACCTCTTGCAAAAGAGGGCGTTTTTTATCACGCTGGGTACGCTGATATTGTTTCTCTACCGTCGTTTCTAAATAAATCACGATACCCCGTGCTGATAAGTGATTACGATTTTCTTTCGATAACACCGCGCCACCACCTGTAGATAACACGATCCCTTGTCTTTGTGTTAATTCATTAATAATGCGTTCTTCACGCTTACGAAAACCGTCTTCACCTTCAACATCAAAAATCCAACTAATATCAGCACCCGCTCGTTGTTCAATTTCATTATCCGAATCCACAAAGTCCATACTTAATAGCTGTGCTAATTGGCGGCCAATCGTACTTTTACCCGCGCCCATTGGTCCAATTAAGAAAATATTACGCTTTTCTGCCATCTCTAATTTTTCTTCTTTTCATTAATACATTGATAATTATGATCTTTTACAAAATAGAGAAGCGACCCTTATCGGCCGCAGAAAGATCACCCAAAAATAATTGAGATTATCGCAATAAATTGCCCTCTTTTTCAACCTCAATGCTTATTTATTTCTGATATTTACTTAATATGAACAAAAGTCACCTTGATTTTGCAGATTTTTTAACTCTTGTTGTTTTTTGTTCAGGCGAACCTTGGCTAGGTTTGATAATATGAGGCGTGACAAAAATCACTAATTCCCGCTTTTGATGACGTTCAGTTTTTTGGCTAAACACATGTTTAAGCAAAGGCAAATCCCCTAGTAGTGGTACTTTATTGACTCCCTTTGTCATCGTATCATGAAACACGCCACCTAAAACGATGGTTTCACCATCTTGAGCGACGACTTGAGTATTGATTTCCTGTTTATCGATCGAAACAATTTCGCCTTTATCATACACTACCGGTGCACCTAATGTATTTTGTGTAATCAATAAATCTAATAAAATCGTGTTGTCTTTTGAGATATGCGGTGCCACATCTAAACCTAATACAGCTTCTCGAAATTCCACCGATTCGCTTTTATCTTTTCCCCGTTTCATCACATAAGGAATTTCCGTCCCTTGTTTGATACTGGCACTTTTTTTATTCGTTGTTAATAAACGAGGACTCGCAATAATCTCAATATGTTTTTCTCGCTCCAAGGCAGTTAATTCCAAGTCTAATAATCGACCATTTATTTTCGCCAACTGTAAGGCGATGGAACCAACAGGTGCACTATTGGTCGAGAAATTCACATTTAATTGGTTTTCTATAACCATACCGTATCAGATAAAACAATCTGCTGTTTTAAACGTTGAATCTGTTGACTCACTGTCTGTTGCTCAGTATGCATTTGTGCTTGGATATTTTGCTGTATTGAAATCTGCTGCTTGAATAATGCGGTTTGCTCAAAACAATAAAAATAACCAAAACTACTCAATAAAATGAGTATTGCGAATTGTGCGCTAGCTGTCTTGATACGCTGTTTTGTTCTTTTTTCTCGCCAAGGCAACAAATTGATTGTGTGTTTCATGTGTTTGTTTTCACTCCATGTAATAAATCTCAACCTGAATTAATCACTTTTTCCATGCCATAAAGCATTCCCTAGTGCGATCAAAGGTACTTCTGTTTGTAACATCGTCCAGTCTGTTGGAAGTAGCGCGCTTATTCTTTCTGTTTGATACACAACCACAGACTCGATCTCTGTCGGATAGCGTTGGCAAAATTGTGTATAAGTGCTATTCAAATCTGCTATCGCCTGTTGTATATACACAACTTGATGCTCTCTTTTTTGCATTGCAATACAACCTTGTGTATCTTGATACAGGAGTAATGTTTTTGAATAGTTTGCATCTGGTAATAGAAATTGAAACGCACGCAATAAGGCATACACAACGTTATCCAACACACGGACATCTACATGAGATAAAGGTGCTAAATACTGTTCAGCGATACTACGTTGCAAGGCAAAAACCGTGAGTTTAAAGCCTTGTTGTCGTTGTTCTGCGCAATAATCAAACCATAGCTGAGATAAAGAAATTGGTAATTCTTGCGTTAACAATAAACCACATTGTGCTTCACATTCGCTTTCCGAGAGAGGATGAGGAAATAAAATTGTTTTACTCCAAATCTGGTGGGGTGAGATCGCTGCCACAAAATAGTGTTTTCGTCGCTGAAGTTTATGCTGAGCTAAATTCGCTCTAACGCATTGATCAAGCGTGGGAAGGTGAGGAAGCGCACAAAATAAGACGTGCGGTTGACGTTGCTCATCTAACCAAACCAACTCGAGTTTTTCTTGTGTTTGCCATAGACCAATTTGAATAAAACCTGATGATAATTTAATCATTTTTCTGTATTTCTTTACTGAGTATTTACATTTTTACTGCACTTTTAGCTTTGGATTTAGTCTTGTTGTCTTTATACTGTGTACAATTTTTTCGAGTTTTGAATAAACAAACATTAAACTAAAGAGAATTTCCCGATGCGGATCGCAAAACTAATACTCAGTACCCTGCTCACGCTCATCGTACTAGGCTGTCTCGCGCTAGGTGCGATCTATGTTTATTTAAAGGCGGACTTACCGGATGTAGAAAGCCTAAAAACAGTCGAATTACAACAGCCAATGCAAATTTATACGGCTGATGGCAAACTGATTGGCGAAGTGGGAGAACAACGTCGGATTCCAGTGCCACTGGATAAAATTCCAAAACAACTAATTCATGCTGTTTTAGCAACAGAAGATAACCGTTTCTATGAACATCATGGGCTCGATCCTATTGGCATTGCGCGTGCCATTATGGTCGCGGTTACGAAGAAAGGCGTTTCACAAGGCGCCAGTACAATTACTCAACAATTAGCACGAAATTTTTTCTTAACCCCTGAAAAATCGCTTGAACGCAAAGCTAAAGAAGCCGTTTTAGCCATTGATATCGAAAATACACTAAGTAAAAATGAGATTTTAGAACTCTATCTGAACAAAATTTATTTAGGCTATCGTTCTTATGGCGTTGCCGCTGCCGCCAAAACCTATTTTGGCAAAGAGCTCGATCAACTAAGCTTGTCCGAAATTGCGATTATCGCTGGCTTACCTAAAGCACCTTCCACAATGAACCCGATTTATTCATTAAAACGGGCGCAAGAACGCCGTAATATTGTCTTAGGACGGATGTTAACCACTAAATACATCACACAAGAAGAATATGACGCGGCAATCAAAGAACCTATCGTCGCGCGCTACCATGGTGCACAAATTGATTTCCGTGCAGACTATGTCACTGAAATGGCACGTCAAGAAATGGTCAGACGTTTTGGTGAAGAAAAAGCCTACACTAGCGGTTTTAAAGTTTATACTACGGTGCTTTCGAAAAATCAGGCTGAAGCGCAAAAAGCCTTACGTAATAACTTAATTGATTACGATATGCGCCATGGTTATCGTGGCGGTGCGCCACTTTGGCAAAAAGACGAAGCGATGTGGGACAATGATCGTATCATAGGTTTCTTAAAAAAATTACCACATTCTGAACCGCTCTTACCGGCTGCCGTCATGAATATCAGCAAAACCGGAGCAGAACTTCTTCTAGCCTCAGGTGAACGCATGACTTTATCACACAATGCTATGCGTTGGGCGGGTAAAAAAACACCAAAAGTAGGCGAACAAATTTGGATTCGTCAAAAAGAGAAAGGGGAATGGATTCTGGCTCAAGTGCCGGAAGTCAACTCTGCCTTGGTATCCTTAAATAGTGATAATGGTGCAATTGAAGCCTTAGTTGGTGGATTTAGTTTCGAACAAAGCAAATTTAACCGTGCTACACAATCTTTAGTCCAAGTGGGCTCTTCAATTAAACCGTTTATTTATGCGGCCGCATTAGAAAAAGGGTTAACGCTTTCAAGCGTCTTACAAGACTCGCCTCTTGTCATACAAAAAGCAGGACAAAAACCTTGGCAGCCCAAAAACTCACCAAATAGATTTGATGGACCAATGCGCTTGCGGGTTGGCTTAGGATTATCAAAAAATATGATCGCGATTCGTGCGATGCAAATGGCGGGCATTGATTTTACAGCAGAATTCTTACAACGCTTTGGTTTTAAACGCGATCAATACTTAGCCAGTGAAGCCCTTGCCTTAGGTGCGGCCTCTTTTACTCCACTTGAAATGGCAAGAGGCTACGCGGTCTTTGACAATGGCGGTTTCTTAGTTGATCCCTTTATTATTAATCGTATTTTAGACAATACGGGCAAAGAGATTTTCTTAGCCAATCCGAAAATTGCCTGTATTAGCTGTCATGATATTCCTGTGCTCTATGGTGAAACTGAAAAACTGGATGCATTTAAAAACTACGACTTAAGCTTAACAGAGAATTTCGATACCAATATCAATGGGGAAGAAGAAAACGATGTCGGTGATTTGATCCCTGACTTGCCAGAACTTCAACCAACGGCACAAACACAATTAGATGAAAATAATCTTAGCTTTATGGCTGCGGCTAAAACAGATAATGCTGAAACCCAATATGCACCGCGCGTGATTAGCGGTGAATTGGCCTTTTTAGTTCGCAGTGCTTTAACCTCCGCTATTTATGGCGAGCCGGGTAAAAGCTGGGTGGGGACTAGCTGGCGCTTATCTAAAGCCTTTAAACGTCAAGATATCGGTGGAAAAACCGGTACTACGAATAATTCGAAAGTTGCTTGGTACGCTGGCTTTGGCGCACATTTAACCACCGCTGTGTATGTTGGCTTCGACGACAATAAGCGCAATTTAGGGCGCGGTGAAGCAGGGGCAAAAACGGCTTTACCTGCGTGGCAAGCCTATATGCAAGTAAGCTTAGAAAATATTCCAGAACGTAAATTGAGTCCACCACCCAATATTATTGAAAAACGCATTGATACGGGTTCTGGCTTACTCACGGAGTCTGGTGGACGAATAGAATATTTTATCAATGGTACAGAACCTAAACGGAGTTATGTAGAAGAACAAGGCTACTACATCCCATCTGATGAGATAAACGAAAATTCCCCAATCCAAGAACGAGAAGAACTTTTCTAAAACAGACCGCACTTTTAAGACGCTATTTCTTTCAAATAGCGTCTTGTGCAAACCACGCATTCAATAAACAGCTGACGCCTTCCACTAATTGTGTTTCACTTAAATCACCAAAGCCTAAAGAAAATAACCTACGCGCCGCACAATCTACGGGATACACTTTAACCCCCTTGTCATAAGCCAATTGTGTTAAGGTCTCTAAACTTCTTGACTCCGCAATAAGTTCAATCAGTAAATAAAATCCCGAATGTTCACCATAGTATCTTATTTGAGTTGCATAAGGTGCAAGCAAACTACACAGCAGTGCCATTTTTCGTCGATATATTTTACGCATACGATTAATGTGTTTTTCAAATTCACCTTGCTGCATAAAATAAGCCAAACGCTGCTGTTCAAAGCGAGAAACCGCACAATTAATAAACCCACAATGTTGTTGATATGCTGCCAGTAATGACGTGGGCAGTACCATAAACGAAACCCGCAAAGAAGGCATCAATAACTTCGAAAAAGAACCTAAATAAATCACACTGTCATTCTTATCTAAACTCTGTAACGCAGGGATTGGTTTACCTTGGTAACGAAATTCACTGTCATAATCATCTTCAATAATGTAACGCTGTGGCTGTGCTTTTGCCCAAGCTAGTAATTGTTGACGTTGTGTAATAGAAAGCACATGACCAAAGGGATACAAATGCGACGGCGTTACACACGCAATATTCACTGAACTTTGCGCTAAAAAATCAAGGTCAAGCTGTTGATCATCTGCATTCAGAGGCAACTTGATCACTTTCTGGTGGGCTAATGTTAATAGCTTTTCTAAAGTCTGATAACCATAAAATTCCATACCATAGTGCACAACAGGCATTTGATAAAGGTGCGTAAACAACAACATCAGTTGCTGAATCGCGTTTTCCAAACCACCACAAATGATAATTTGATCAATATGACATTTCACACCGCGCGATGAAAAAAGGTAATCGCAAATCTGCTGTCTAAGGTGACTTTCCCCTTGTTTATCACCAAGACCTAATAAGCTTGAATGGCGTGCTTGGAATAACGCTTTACCCGCCTTACGCCAGTTTTTTAACGGAAAATGTTTACTATCAATATAGTGGGGATTAAAGTCAAAGGCTATCGTACTATGGCGAGGTGCTACAGTATGGGGTTGTGTTTGCTTTGGTGCTGAAAAAAACAAAGAAGGTTGAAAGCACACAAAAAAACCACGTCGTGCAATGGATTCAATATAACCTTCTGCGAGTAGTTGCGCATAGGCAGCTTCCACGGTATTTTGACTGATCTGCAAATAATCACATAAGGCTCTTTTTGAAGGTAATTGCTCTCCAAATGCAAGCTGCTGTGTATAAATTAAATCACGGAGCTGTTGATAAAGTTGTAAATACAAGGGCTCTTTTTTCCCCTTATCAAGCTGATAATTCAATTTACGCATCACTCTGACCTCATTAAATTTCTCTTTTTTGACACTTTTAATCATACCTAAATAAGCGCAAAAATAGCAGCAGTTTATACACAATAATACAATGATAAAAGGAGACAAAATATGAATACGATTTTAGGTTCTGATACCGTCAAAAGAGGTATGGCACAAATGCAAAAAGGCGGTGTGATTATGGATGTGGTGAATGCCGAACAAGCACGCATTGCCGAAGCGGCTGGTGCGGTTGCTGTCATGGCATTAGAGCGAGTGCCTTCTGATATTCGTGCGGCGGGCGGTGTCGCACGCATGGCAAATCCGAAAATTGTCAAAGAGGTGATGAATGCGGTATCAATTCCAGTCATGGCGAAAGCTCGAATTGGGCATATCACCGAAGCCCGCGTGTTAGAGGCAATGGGTGTCGATTACATTGACGAGAGCGAAGTATTAACTCCTGCTGACGATGAATTTCATCTGTTAAAACGTGAATTTACTGTGCCGTTCGTATGTGGTTGCCGTGATTTAGGCGAAGCATTACGCCGTATCGGTGAAGGTGCCTCAATGCTGCGCACCAAAGGTGAACCGGGCACAGGTAATATTGTGGAAGCGGTACGTCATATGCGTAAAGTCAATGCACAAATCCGCAAAGTCGTCGCCATGAACCACGATGAGCTCATGACCGAGGCCAAAAATCTTGGCGCACCTTTTGAATTACTATTACAAATCAAAGCATTAGGTAAATTACCGGTAGTAAATTTTGCCGCAGGTGGGGTGGCAACGCCAGCCGATGCTGCTTTGATGATGGAATTAGGTGCTGATGGCGTCTTTGTTGGTTCAGGAATTTTTAAATCTGAACATCCTGAAAAATTCGCCAAAGCCATTGTACAGGCGACCACTCATTATCAAGATTATGATTTGATCGCCCGTTTATCGGAAGAATTAGGCGAACCGATGAAAGGCATTGAGATTTCCCGCCTGCAACAACATGAAAGAATGCAAGAGCGTGGCTGGTAAGTATGAAAGACTATTCACATTTACACATTGGCGTGTTAGCTCTGCAGGGAGCAGTAAGCGAACATTTGCGCCAAATTGAACAACTTGGTGCCAACGCCAGTGCAATCAAAACTGTCTCAGAATTGACCGCACTTGATGGTTTAGTGCTCCCGGGCGGTGAAAGCACGACCATTGGCAGATTAATGCGTCAATATGGGTTTATTGAGGCAATTCAAGATGTTGCCAAACAAGGTAAAGGTATTTTCGGCACCTGTGCTGGCATGATTTTACTCGCAAAGCAATTAGAAAATGATCCTACGGTGCATTTAGGTTTAATGGACATCTGTGTGCAACGCAACGCCTTTGGGCGACAAGTGGATAGCTTTCAAACCGCCCTTGAAATTGAAGGCTTTGCTACAACGTTTCCTGCAGTTTTTATCCGTGCACCACATATTGCTCAAGTCAATCATGAAAAAGTGCAATGTCTAGCGACTTTTCAGGGGCATGTTGTCCTCGCGAAACAACAAAATTTGTTGGCTTGTGCCTTTCACCCAGAACTGACGACAGATCTGCGCGTCATGCAACACTTTTTAGAAATGTGTTAGTCTGTTTGAGGATGTGAGCACTCTCACATCCTCTTTTAAAAAATCTCATAATTTGACCGCACTTTTTCATCTCATCTTGCATGTTTCACAACTTTAATAGCGCTTCATGAAAAAAAATCTTGG
>ENA-UOTW01000065-UOTW01000065.1-synthetic-metagenome-genome-assembly--contig:-NODE-65-length-22021-cov-39.018938_pt1 | contig 22021 bp, 25 predicted proteins | sample MGYA00238141_ERZ746978 | MGnify/ENA primary metagenome ERZ746978 (study PRJEB28755, sample SAMN02352454) | synthetic metagenome | study: EMG produced TPA metagenomics assembly of the Artificial... | reverse complement strand
CTTGCTGTGGGAGCTAGTAGGAATCCCCTGCCTTTAGGCAGGGGAGGATGTCAAGGCATTTACGTAAGCAAATTTTTGGTTTAGGTAGCTTACAGGTTATTTTAGCAGCAGTATTGTTAACAGGAGTAGGGGTTGCATTTGGTTTTTCATTACCTGTTTCTTTCGTCAGTGCTTCAGGCTTTGTGTTGACCTCAACGGCTATTGTTATGTCCGAATTGGCAGAACGTAATCAGCTTTCTACTTCAAATGGGCAAAAAATTGTTTCTGTATTATTATTCGAAGATTTGCTCATTGTTCCATTGTTAGTGATAGTTTCTTTCCTTTCTCCTATTCATACTGAAAGTGATACACCTTTGTGGCAAAGTATTGGTATTTCTTTATTGTCAATTACTATTTTAGTTATCATTGGTCGTTGGCTATTAAACCCATTATTTAAAATTTTAGCACGTTATAAACCCCCGTGATCCCACTAAACAGCTCAGAAACTGATTGACCATGAAAGGTTTCAATTTCTTTTTTACTTTTATATTCTGTTACCTGATCTTTGGTAAATATTTCATCTTTTCCAGCTTGTCCTTTATCGCCACTTTTTCCACCCACAACAATGGTTTCTAAGGTTGTTGCTTGAGCAACAGAAAGATTTAACAACATTAAAAGTAACCCCATCTCTAAACTGTGATGTTTTAGCTGATTTGATTTTTTCATCGAAAACATAATTACCCCATTTAAAAATAATAATCATTATTACTATCATTTAATCACAGGGAGATTTTAAGAAATGTACATTTATTATTCAATTTTTAAAATGCGATTTTGTGATCTCTCACACATTTATTTAACAAAATAATAACATTCTAAAAATAGAAAAGACCGCACAATACGGTCTTTCGTCAAAGATGAACAAACAATAATTCAAGATGTGTATTATGTGATTAAACGTTGCGGACGAATGACATTATGCTCATCGACTAAGGCAACACCTAAAAATTGTTGCGTGTCAGAAAATAAACGAACTTGTCCAGTAAGCTGAGTTGGATTGTCAAACTTGACACGTTGACCAAAACTAATGGCTTTACTTTGTTCCTGATTTAAATGCAATGCAGGTAATGCGGAGACCGCACTGTCTGTCGGTAATAAGTGCTGATCTAATAATGCGAGATCTTGTTGTGCGGCTAAAACTTGTAAAGTGTCCCAGTTCATCATCGCCTCCACAGGATAATTGGCAACAGCGGTTCGACGTAACACCGTTACATGTGCACCACAGCCCAAATATTCGCCTAAATCATCCACTAAAGTGCGTATATAAGTGCCTTTTGAACAATGTACTTCCAGCGTTAAATAAGGGGCATCGTACGCAATAAATTGTAAGTCAAAAATCGTGATCGGGCGAGCTTCTCGTTCCACTGTTATGCCAGCACGTGCATACTCATATAAAGGCTTACCTTGATGTTTTAACGCAGAAAACATCGTGGGAACTTGCATTAAATCGCCACGAAAATGTGGTAGTGCAGCCAAAATGTCCTGCACATCTACCTGCACATCTCGTGTTTCAACGACTTGCCCTTCCGCATCGGACGTATCGGTTCTTTCCCCAAGTTTCGCGGTCACTTGATAACGTTTATCCGCATCCAACAAAAATTGTGAAAACTTCGTGGCTTCACCTAAGCAAATTGGCAACATCCCCGTTGCCAAAGGATCTAATGCACCTGTGTGTCCTGCTTTGTTAGCTTGAAACACACGTTTGACCTTTTGCATAATATCATTGGAGCTCATCCCTTGAGGCTTATCTAGCAAAAAAACGCCGTCAATATCACGTCCACGTTTGCGCGGCTTCGCCATTACTTTTCCTCTGAAACATCGTCATCAATATGGCGCGCATTATCTTCGCGAATCACATTGCTGACTAAATTAGACATTCGCATCCCTTCAATCAAAGAGCGGTCATAAATAAAGCGAATTTCAGGCACAATACGCAAACGCATTGCTTTCCCTAATAAACTACGAATATAAGGAGAGGCTTTTTCTAGACCTTTCATCCCCGCATCAATTGCAGATTCGTCGTTATCAAACAAGAATGTCACAAAGACTTTGGCATAAGCAAGATCACTCGATACTTCAACATCGGAGACCGTTACCATACCAATACGAGGATCTTTGACTTCACGTTGTAAAATCACCGCAATTTCTTTTTGAATTTCTTGTGCTACGCGATCACTACGTTTAAATTCTCTTGCCATTTGCTTTTCCTTTCCTTTTTCATTAAGGCGTGTATTTTGGCATAAATACTCGGTTTTTAACACAGATAACTGAATAATCCACACAATTTTATTCAATTTTTTGCTCTACTCTTTTAGAGTTTTCTTGTCTAGGTGATCTCATCCTATGTGATATTGCTTATGCAGATAAAAATCGGTATGGTATGGGTGATTTTACCAACACATCAGGAGGTATTATGCATTTCATCAATCGTTATTGCGTGGTTTTCTTATCAAGTTTACTGTTGATAGGTTGTCAAGACAGTTTAACTGGTGCGTTATATGATAGAGGAGAATCACCAGAAATCGTCCGCTATCATGTCGAGAAAGATCAAATTTACTTTTTTGGTTTAACACCCGATAAAAAAATTGCAGTATTAGGGGAAAAATACCATTATCTGCTGAAAGAGAAAAAGCCTAACGATCAATATCTGATTGAGAAAATCGTGAAATTACCTTTCAAGCAACATCTTTATTCTCAAATGGCAATCATCAATAGCAGTAAACAAAAACCAGATGAAATCAGCACTTCACTTTATTTAGCTTTAGATCTTCGTCAGCTAAGCCAAAAACAACGACAGACCGCCAGTATGTTAGGCTTTAAAAATCTTTCCTATAAGTCGGGTTTCTATGACATGATTAAGCAATATCAACCTAAAATTGATTTAGAAAAATTAAATCGAGAAAAGCAAATTTGGTATCGTGAAATTGATCTAGTTGGTCATCGTTATTTGCCAAAAGCGGGGGCAAACTATGTCGTGAAAAATCAGTATCCATTTTCTGAAATGGTAGAAATACATACGGATATTGAATATCTCCCCGCTCGCCAAAATGCAAACACGGGTACCCTATTGCTCACCCCTTTTGCTGCGATTGCCGATGTCGCAACAGGTATTTTAGCCGTGCCTGCTTATATCGGTTTACAAGCAGTTTGTCTTGGTCAAAGCGATGGCTTTATTTGTAAATAGAGTGAAACATCTTACTTGCCCACGGGTTTCTATGCTTTGCACAACAGTGCGGTGGTATTTAAAAAAGTTTTGCGAGCAATATTTGCCATTCCACCATACAAAAAAAGCGGAGAACTTAACGCTCTCCGCTTGTGACATTCGTAATCAATAATTAGATCGTACGTTTAATCTCAACCACTTCGAACACCTCGATTTGGTCGCCGACTTTCACATCATTGTAGTTCTTCACACCGATACCACATTCCATACCGTTACGTACTTCTGCTACGTCATCTTTAAAGCGACGTAATGACTCAAGTTCGCCCTCAAAAATGACCACGTTATCACGTAATACACGGATTGGGTTGTTACGTTTGACAATACCTTCTGTCACCATACAACCTGCGATTGCGCCAAATTTCGGATGACGGAAGACATCACGCACTTCAGCCAAACCGATAATTTCTTGTTTAAATTCAGGTTGTAGCATACCGCTCATCGCTGCTTTGATTTCGTTTAATAGCTCATAAATAATTGAGTAGTAACGTAAGTCAATGCTTTCTGATTCGATAATACGGCGCGCTGAGGCATCGGCACGTACGTTAAAGCCAAGTACGATCGCATTTGAGGCTGCAGCTAAAGTCGCATCCGTTTCCGTGATACCACCGACACCGGAACCCACCACTTTTACCTTCACTTCGGCAGTAGAAAGTTCGTTCAATGACTGACAGATCGCTTCCACCGATCCTTGTACGTCTGCTTTCACAATCACGTTCAACTCAGCCACATCCCCTTCTGCCATATTGGTAAACATATTTTCCAATTTGGCTTTTTGTTGACGTGCTAATTTCACTTCACGGAATTTACCTTGACGATATAACGCCACTTCACGTGCTTTTTTCTCATCACGTACAACCGTTGCTTCATCACCTGCAGCAGGTACTCCTGAAAGCCCCAATACCTCAACAGGAATTGAAGGACCCGCACTTGCTACATCTTTCCCGTTTTCGTTACGCATTGCACGCACACGACCATATTCAAAACCACAAAGTACGATATCACCACGGTGTAAGGTACCGGTTTGCACAAGAATTGTTGCAACTGGACCACGACCTTTATCAAGATAAGATTCAATCACCACACCTGTCGCCATACCGTCTTTCACAGCAGTTAATTCAAGGACTTCCGATTGTAATAAGATCGCTTCAAGCAACTCATCAACACCAGTCCCTTTCTTCGCCGAAACATATACAAACTGAGTGTCACCACCGAATTTTTCTGCGACGACTTCGTGTTGTAACAATTCGGTCTCAACACGCTCTGGGTTCGCTTCTGGTTTATCAATTTTATTGACTGCAACCACAATCGGCACACCTGCAGCTTTCGCATGTTGGATCGCCTCAATGGTTTGTGGCATCACACCATCATCTGCCGCGACCACAAGTACCACGATATCCGTTGCTTTCGCACCACGCGCACGCATCGAAGTAAATGCTGCGTGTCCTGGTGTATCTAAGAAAGTGATCATTTTGCCATCAGTTTCTACATGATATGCACCGATGTGCTGGGTGATCCCACCCGCTTCACCAGAGGCAACCTTAGCTTTACGAATGTAGTCAAGTAATGAGGTTTTACCGTGGTCAACGTGACCCATGATGGTCACCACGGGTGCGCGCGTGACTAATTCCGCATCCACATCGCGATCGCTCATCACCGATTCTTCCAATTCATTCTCTTTACGAATGATCACTTTATGACCCATTTCTTCTGCCACAAGCTGTGCGGTTTCTTGGTCAATCACTTGGTTAATAGTGGCCATTGCGCCCATTTTCATCATCGTTTTGATGACTTCTGTTGCTTTTACTGCCATTTTATTGGCAAGTTCAGCCACGGTAATCGTTTCACCGATGACGACATCACGGTTCACGGCTTGAGCAGGTTTAGTAAAGGCTTGTTGTAAGGCACTGCCTTTTTTCGCATGCTTACCTTTACCCATTTTGCCATCTTTCTGATTACGACGATTAGATTCACGTTCTGTTTTTGAGCTTTCGTCTTCACGACCACCTTTTTTCGCTTTGGCAACTTTATTTTTTCCTCCACGATTACGGTTTTCTTTACGGCGCGCTTCTTCATCTTCTGCTTCACGTGCATAAGTAGACGTTAAATGATAATCCGCATAGTCTTCACTGTTCTCGTTCTCTGCGTCTTCTTCACTTAATTCTGCATAACGTTTCGCTTCTTCTGCCGCTTTACGTGCTAGCTCTTCTGCTTTTTGGCGTGCAAGTTCATCTGCTTTACGACGTAATTCGGCTTCTTCTGCACGGCGCTTTTCTTTTTCCACGTCAACCGCTTTGGTCGGTGCGCTCACAGCTTGTGCTTTCTTCGCTTCTTCGGCTTTCGCTTGTTTTGCTTTTTCAGCCTCTAAACGCGCTTTTTCTTCCGCGTCTTTTTTCGCTTTTTCTACTGCCAATCTGTCTGCTTCTTGTTTTGCTTTCAATCTTGCTTCTTCCGCTTTTTGTGCCGCATCTGTTGGCACCGTACGTTTTTTACGGACTTCGACTTGCACTTCTTTTGCCTTACCGCCCGCAGTTGTACTGACGGTGGTTTTAGTTCGACGCTGTAAACTCAGTTTTTTTGGGGCAGCCCCATCGGCTTTTTTTACATCTTCTGTCATTTTTCACTCCTCCAATTACTCACTGAACCAACAGATATTACGTGCCGCCATAATAAAATCGGCGGCTTGTTCTGCTGTCAAATCTTCAATATCCGCTAAATCATCAACACCTTGTTCTGCAAGTTCTTCCAGAGTAGTAATTTGTTTTTCTGCTAATTTCAACGCAATATGGCGATTCATTCCCTCTAATGCGAGTAAACGATCTTCAATATGCGCTTGTTTTAAGGCTTCTTCTTCTGCTAATGCCGCAGCCGTAATCGCATTTTTGGCACGCGCTTGCAATTCTTCGACCAAATCTTCATCTTCTAAGCCATCAATTGCGGTTAATTCACTGACTGAAACATAAGCCAGTTCTTCTAATGTAGAGAAACCTTCCTCAATTAAGATATGCGCAAAATCTTCATCAATTTCTAACGCATTCATGAATAATTTCAATACTTTATTATCTTCTGCTTGATGTTTTTGGTTCAGCTCATCAGTGGTCATCACGTTTAATGTCCAACCTGTTAGTTGGGTTGCTAAACGCACATTTTGACCATTTCGACCAATCGCTTGTGCAAGATTGGCTGGTTCGACTGCGATATCCATTGCATGTAAATCTTCATCCACTACGATAGAAGTGACATCTGCTGGCGCCATCGCATTGATCACAAATTGCGCAGGGTTATCATCCCAAAGTACGATATCCACACGTTCGCCACCTAATTCATTGGTAATGGCTTGTACACGCGCACCACGCATACCAACACAAGCACCCACTGGGTCAATACGTTTATCATTGCTTTTCACTGCAATTTTCGCTCGAGAACCCGGATCACGCGCTGCATTTTTAATTTCGATCAGTTCTTCACCAATTTCAGGGACTTCAATACGGAATAACTCAATTAACATTTCCGGTTTAGCACGGGTAACAAATAATTGAGCACCTTTGCTTTCTGGGCTCACTTTATACAACACACCACGGACACGATCTCCCGGACGGAAATTTTCACGCGGTAACATATCTTCACGTAATATCACGGCTTCGGCTTGTTGACCTAAATCTAATACAATATTGTCGCGATTCACTTTTTTTACTGTGCCGGTCACAATTTCGCCTTCTTGAGAACGGAATTGCTCAACAATTTTGCTACGCTCTGCTTCACGGATTTTCGTGCTAATCACCTGACGTGCGGTTTGCATCGTGATGCGGTCAAATGCCACAGATTCAATTTGATCTTCTACATAATCACCTAGTTGCACATTAGGATCGTCAAATTGTGCCGCTTCTAAGGTGATCTCTTTTGTCGGATTAGTTACTTCGTCCACAACCAACCAACGACGGAAGGTATCAAACTCCCCCGTTTTTGTGTTAATCACCACACGCACATCAATTTCTTGCTCATACTTCTTTTTAGTTGAAAGGGCAAGCGCACTTTCTAACGCTTCAAAAATCTTTTCACGTGGTAATAATTTTTCATTTGATACCGCTTCTGCAGCCAATAAAAGTTCTTTACTCATTGCTCTGTTTGCTCCTTTTAGAATTTAGGAATAATATTGGCCTTTTGAATATTGCCAAATACCAAAATTTGCTCTTGCCCATCGACAATCAGGGTCAACATATCATTCTCAATTTTTTCTAATTTACCTTGCCATTTACGACGATCCAAAACAGGAATGCGCAAATGCACCACAATTTCTTGTCCAATATAGCGCTGATATTGATCTAATGTGAATAATGCACGATCTAAACCAGGTGAAGACACTTCAAGGTTATATTTATCCGCAATCGGATCTTCCACATCTAAAATCGCGCTCACTTGACGGCTCACATCGGCACAATCTTCCACTGTGACGCCACCTTCTTTATCTATATATAAACGTACTGTTAAATAGCGACCAGCACGCTGACATTCAATGCCCCAAAGCTCACACCCTAAATCTTCGACTGAGCTCTGTAGCAGTTCTTGTAACTTTTGTTCTAAGGTTGTCAAAATTACCTCTCTAATATGTAGGATACTTAAACACATCTGTCTTAGGATAACGTTATTGATAGGCAATATCGCCAACATCCAATAAGTCAACCGTAAATTTTAGACGTAAAAAAAGGACTCGCATGTTCAGTCCTTACATAAAAATTCCTCATTCAGATACGAAAAAAACCCCATAATTTAGGGGCTTCTTTACTGAACTGTCTGTAAAGTGGTTGCGGGGGCCGGATTTGAACCGACGGCCTTCGGGTTATGAGCCCGACGAGCTACCAAGCTGCTCCACCCCGCGTCCGAAATATTCGGCGTATTATAGCCTTTTAATGAAAAATATCAAGTTTTAATTCCAATCTTTTTTCTTTTCCACCCAATTTGCTTACGCCACTTATTTAAATTACCCCTATGAAAGCTTATCAAGGTATCATATTGATTGTTAGCTATTACACTTTCAACTACTCAATAACAATCATTCCTTTACGATAAACTCGTTAAGAGTGAATACAACGAACGACTGCTATAGATACCGCGTTTCTTGTTGTCATCTCGCACCTTTAAATTTATGCTAAAAGCACATTTAGCCCTTGACGTTTTAATGCTGCAATAATCTCAGCGTCCGCTTCTTTCCCTGTGATTAACAAATGAATATTGTGCAGTTCCGCAAATAACATACCGGCTTGTTTTCCAAGCTTTGAACTATCTAATAGAACAACTAATTTACCGACACGTGGCAACATTCTTTGTTCAGAGTTCGCAATTAACATATCGGTTTTATATAGCCCATCTACGGTTAATCCTTTACCACTGGTAAACATGATATTCGCTGCATAAATAGCCTCTGCATTGGTATTTAAAGACAACATAATAGCCTGATTTTTATTGTATTGCCCCCCCCATAATCACTACATCATTATGATCATGCTCAATGAGATAATTCGCTAATGGCAAGAAATTTGTCATAATTTGTACATTCTTACCACAAAGACGGCTCCCTAACATCAGCATTGTAGAGCCACAGGTCAGAATCACACTATCGCCATCCTGACAGAGTTTGGCTGCTAATTCAGCAATCCGTTTTTTCTCACCTGAATTATTGATGGCGAGCGGTTGAGAACGGTATGCTTTTTTCTCAATGACTTCCGCACCATTACGCACTTTTTTTAAGCGCCCTTGTTCATTTAATTTAGTAATATCCCGTCTTGCTGTTGCAGGTGAAACATCCAATAAGCGAATAATATCTTGCGTTGATAGCGCTTTCCTTTCTTCTAACAAATTCAGTAATTGTCTATGTCGATAATTTTCGTTCATTATTTTTACGTCCTTAGTTGCTTAGAAACTATTCTATCAATAATGAACAAATAAGCCACGTAAAATTACGTGGCTTACATAGTTAGAATACAACTTAAAGCATTGACTTAAACTGAATATTAGGCTCATGTTCAAAACAATCATCAAATCCACGAGGATGATGATATTCAAGCAAGTCTTTATCCTGTGGATAAACATACTTCCCACCCACTTCCCAAATAAAAGGATGGAATTGATATTGCAAACGATCCTTACGTAAACGCCAAAGATGTAAAATTTCATCGGTACTTGCCATGAAATTTGTCCAAATGTCGTAATGAACAGGAATGATCACTTTACAACGTAAACATTCTGCCATGCGTAACAAATCAATCGATGTCATTTTATCCGCAATACCGACCGGATTCTCCCCATAATTATTTAATGCCACATCAATATCAAATTCTTTTCCATGCTTGGCAAATTGAATAGAATAGTGAGAATCAGCACCATGATAAATATTCCCACCTGGAGTTTTAAAGACATAGTTTACCGTTTTACGCCCCATTTCCTCATCGGAAGGACATAACCCGAGTAACTCCCCTCCTTGCTCTTCAGCCCCTTCAACAGGTAATGTCACTAAACAAGTCCGATCAAACGAATCTAATGCGTGAATCTCGACATCTTTTAATTTTACAACATCACCAGGTTTAACAATAATGATCCGCTCCTCTGGACCCCCCCATTGTTTCCATAATTCCGCACAATGCCATGGACCCACAAATTTTACATGCGTTAGGGCTGGATTATTGACGATGGCAGCCGCAACATTCACATCAATATGATCACTGTGATAATGTGAAGCAAGAATGAAATCTACTTCATTAATTGAAAAAGGGTCTAATACCATAGGTTGGGCGCGTAAGTTTGGCTGTAATTTACGTACTCCAGCCATATTTGCCATTTGGTGTCCACGAACCATATCTTTTACTTTTTTAGTTGATTTACCTCTTCCACACCATAAATCCATACAAATATTAGCGCCTGCTGGAGTCTTGATCCATACGCCGACACAACCTAACCACCACATAGCGACATTCCCTTCTGGCACAACTTCATTCTCAATTTCTTCATTTAGCCATGTTCCCCATTCAGGAAAAGTAGAAAGGATCCAACTTTCACGTGTGATTTCATTAATTTTACTCATTGTATTCTCCTATAAAACAACGCAAAACAAATCAAAAACAATCATATTAAAGCAAGAGAAGTCATGACAGCTGCTGCGCTATTGGTTGTATTAGGTTCAGCTTTATTGATGGAGTGGGGTGGGCTTTCAATGGCAATGGGGGCATTTTTAGCAGGAGTTTTATTATCTGAGTCTAGTTTTCGCCATCAATTAGAAGCTGACGTAGAACCTTTCAGAGGTTTACTGTTAGGTTTATTTTTCCTAGGCGTAGGCATGGCGCTAGATTTGGCGGTTGTGGTAGATAGTTGGTTTCTGATCTTATCAGGTGTAATCATTTTAATGATTGTGAAATTTGCCACAATTTATGGTGTGGCTCGTATTGCAAAAAGCGATCATCAAGAGGCGATTGATCGTGCTTTTTTAATGGCGCAAGGTGGTGAATTTGCTTTTGTACTTTATTCTGCCGCTACTTCACAAGGCGTGTTAAGTGAAGTAGATAATGCCAATATGACAGCAATTGTCGTATTATCAATGGCAATTACTCCATTACTGTTAGTTTTACAGCAAAGATTTTTGAAACCTAAAGTAAAAACATTGCGAGAGGCAGACAATGTTGATGAGAAACATTCTGTATTATTAGTTGGAATGGGGCGTTTTGGGCAAGTTATTAATCGTATTTTACAGTTTAGCGGTTATAAAGTTACCATTATTGATATGGATGAAACGACAATTTCGGGCATTAATAAATATGGGATTAAAGCTTATTTTGGCGATGCAAGTCGTCCCGAACTCTTGTTAAAGGCTGGGATTGAAGATGCAAAAGTGTTAGTAGTTGCGATTGATAATCCTGAGCTGACATTGAGAATCGTTGAATTTGCAAGAGAAGTCAATCCAAATATTAAACTTGTTGTTCGCTCTTATGATCGAGTACATACTTTTAGGTTATATGGTAAAGGTGTAAATGATATTATTCGTGAAACCTTTGACTCAGCAGTGCGTTCAGGTAAACGTACATTAGAATATTTAGGAATGCCAAAAGAAACGGCTGAGAAAGTAGGTGAGCTTTATTTTAGAATGGATCGTAATGGTATGGGGAAAATGGCGAGTTTATATGATCCAGAATTATCACTCTTTGCGAATGAGGCTATGCTAGAAGAAGGGAAGTTACAAGATCAGAAAATCGCAGAAATGATACAAATATTGCTTGAAGAAGAAAAAATAAAGTGAATAACGAACCTATAAGTTAGTAAATCAATTTTGTTTAAATAAAATCGCCTATTGAATAAATAGGCGATTTTTTTGTTAGAAATCATAACTTTTGTTTTAAATCAATAAACCCTATGATACACCTCTAAAGAGGTAGCCGTTTATAAGCGCAATGACTACGCCAAGTGAATTGCTTATGATAGAATGCTAGCCATTAATAGGTGGAATTGATTAATTATGCAAAAAACTTATCAATTAAAAACGGAAAAGCTAGCTTGTCAGCGTGGTGACAAAATATTATTTACAGCCTTAAATTTAACTGTGAATAGTGGCGATTTTATACAAATTGAAGGGCATAATGGTATCGGGAAAACCAGTTTATTACGTATTTTAGTCGGTTTGGCTCAACAACTTGAAGGAAATATTTTCTGGAATAGCGAATTAATTCAAAAACAACGTGAAGAGTATCAATATAATTTACTCTATTTAGGTCATCATTCAGGTATTAAACCAGAGTTAACAGCTTGGGAAAATTTGAAATTTTATCAACATATTAGTGCAAGTGAACAGGGTGAAGAGATATTGTGGCAAGTGTTAGAAACCGTCGGGTTATTAGGACGTGAGGATATTCCTGCTGCTCAGCTCTCAGCAGGTCAACAACGACGTATTGCATTAGCACGATTATGGTTGTCCAAAGCACCACTGTGGATTTTAGATGAACCTTTTACAGCAATCGATAAAAAAGGTGTACAAGTTTTAACTGCGCTTTTTGAACAACATGTTCAAAAAGGGGGAATGGTGATTTTCACTAGCCATCAAGATGTGCAAAGTCATTTATTAACTAAAGTGCGGTTAGAAAACTATAAATTTATGGATTAATTTGTGAGTGAGGTAAGTGACTCATAAAATGAATAGGTTAGGGAAGATAAATTAAGTAACTATATGATATTTATTCAGATTATCAAACGGGAACTCTATATTGCTATGCGCAAACAAGCGGAAATTTTAAACCCGCTGTGGTTCTTTTTGATTGTAATTACACTATTTCCTTTAGTGATAGGACCTGAGCCTAAATTATTATCACGTATTGCCTCTGGTATTACATGGGTTGCTGCATTATTGTCAGCGTTACTCTCATTTGAGCGCTTATTTCGTGATGATTTTGTAGATGGTTCTTTGGAACAATTAATGCTAACAGCGCAACCACTTGCATTAACAGCCTTAGCTAAAGTCATTGCACACTGGCTATTAACAGGATTTCCTTTAATTTTATTATCGCCGATTGCGGCACTACTTCTCTCCTTAGAGATTCAAATTTGGTGGGCATTAGTATTAACTTTGTTCATAGGTACACCAGTTTTAAGTTGTCTTGGCGCGATTGGTGTGGCGTTGACCGTTGGATTACGTAAAGGCGGCGTGTTATTAAGTTTATTAGTTGTGCCATTATTTATTCCCGTTTTAATTTTTTCGGCTTCTGTGTTAGAAGCTGCCAGTTTAAGCCTACCTTACAGTGGGCAATTAGCCATTTTAGGCGCTATTTTAGCCGGCTCTGTAACATTATCGCCGTTTGCTATTGCGGCTGCATTACGAATTAGCTTAGATCAATAAAAGGAAGGCATTATGTGGAAATGGTTACATCCTTATGCAAAATCAGAAACACAGTATCACTTGTGCGGTAAATTTTTACCTTTAACGGCGTTACTGAGCGCACTTTTATTAGGCGTGGGCGTCGTGTGGGGACTGGCATTTGCCCCAGCAGATTATCAACAAGGCAATAGTTTTCGGATCATGTATGTGCATGTACCCACCGCAATTTGGTCGATGGGCGTGTATGGTTCAATGGCAATTGCGGCTTTTATTGCGTTAGTATGGCAAATCAAACAGGCGCACTTAGCCATGATAGCGATGGCACCGATTGGTGCATTGTTTACTTTTTTAGCTTTGGTTACTGGTGCTGTGTGGGGTAAACCAATGTGGGGCACTTGGTGGGTATGGGATGCCCGTTTGACCTCAGAATTGATTTTATTTTTCCTGTATTTAGGGGTGATGGCACTTTATTCAGCCTTTCAAGATCGTGCTATTGGCGCAAAAGCAGCAGGTGTTCTGTGTTTAGTGGGGGTGATTAATTTACCGATCATTCATTTTTCAGTAGAGTGGTGGAATACCCTACATCAAGGGGCGAGCATTACGAAATTTGAGAAGCCTTCAATTGCGACCCCCATGTTAATTCCACTGATTCTCTGTATTTTTGGTTTTATGATGTTATACATTTGGTTGACGCTAATCCGCTATCGTAGTGCGCTGCTGAAAGAAGACTATAAGCGTCCTTGGGTACAAGAATTAGCCACAAAACTCAAATAGGCTGGGGGAGAGATAATATGTTTTTTGCAACTTGGCAGGATTTTTTCAATATGGGTGGCTACGGTTTTTATGTGTGGCTAGCCTATGGCATCAGCTTGTTAGCGATTGTTGTATTAATTGTACAAAGTGTGAAGGAGAGAAAAGCGATTTTGCGTGATGTACTGCGTGAACAGCAACGCCAAGCACGTTTACAAAAGAATAAAACAAGAGGTGCGCTATGACTCCAAGACGTAAGTCAAGAATGACTGTGATTTTATTTATATTACTTGGGATTTCCATTGCTTCTGCCTTAGTGCTCTATGCATTACGCCAAAATATTGATTTATTTTATACCCCAACAGAAGTGGTGTATGGTAAGAATGAAGACGCAACTCAGAAACCTAGCGTAGGACAACGTATTCGTGTGGGGGGCATGGTTGTGGCTGGTACAGTAGAACGTGATCCAAAGAGCTTGAAAGTCAAATTTGATCTCAATGATATTGGACCTTCCATCAGTGTGGAATATGAAGGCATTCTGCCTGATTTATTCCGAGAAGGACAAGGGATCGTGGCACAAGGCGTATTAAAAACACCAACCTTACTGGAAGCTACAGAAGTATTAGCTAAACATGATGAAAATTATGTGCCACCAGAATTAGATGCACAAATGCAAAAAGTACATAAACCTATGGGGGTCGCTGATTTGAAAGGGGAAAGCGAGCGAGATCGTCAAGAAAAAGCTTACCAGAAAACATCGATGCAAGAAGGTCAAAAATGATCGCTGAATTAGGAAATTATGCTTTAGCGTTAAGTCTTGCCATCGCGATGCTAGTGGCAATTTTTGCCTTGTGGGGCGCAGAAAAAAATCATATACAACTGATGTCGTTAGCGCGCCCCATGACTTATGGGCTCTTTATAAGTTTAACGGTGGCTTTTGTTGCGTTGTTTTACTTGTTTGCGGTGAATGATTTTTCTGTGCAATACATTGTGAATAACTCGAACACGAATTTGCCGTTGCATTATCGTTTATCGGCGGTTTGGGGATCTCACGAAGGTTCTTTGTTACTGTGGATTTGGCTACTCACGTTATGGGGCGCTGCCGTTGCAATGTTTAGTAAGCAATTACCACAAGAAGCCGTGTCGCGCGTGTTGGGCATCATGGGGATCATTAGTATTGGTTTCTTGATTTTTGTGTTATTCACCTCGAATCCATTTGACCGCACCTTTCCGGATTTTCCGGTTGATGGGAAAGAACTCAATCCTTTATTACAGGATGTAGGGTTGATTTTTCACCCACCGCTACTGTATATGGGCTATGTGGGTTTTTCGGTCGCGTTTGCCTTTGCGATTGCTTCATTAATGACTGGAAAACTGGATACTGCTTGGGCAAGATGGTCACGTCCTTGGACGATGGCAGCCTGGGTCTTTTTAACCTTAGGTATCGTGTTAGGCTCTTGGTGGGCTTATTACGAATTAGGCTGGGGGGGCTGGTGGTTCTGGGATCCTGTAGAAAATGCCTCTCTGATGCCTTGGATTGCTGGGACCGCATTATTGCATTCACTCGCGGTGACGGAAAAACGAGGCTCTTTTAAAGCGTGGACAGTATTATTAGCTATTCTCGCTTTTTCCCTTTGTTTACTCGGTACATTCTTGGTGCGTTCGGGGATTTTGGTTTCCGTGCATGCGTTTGCCTCCGATCCTACCCGTGGACTGTATATTCTAGCGTATCTCGTTGTGGTCATTGGTGGATCCTTAGTCCTGTATGCGTATAAAGGCAGCCAAATTCGCTCACGTGAAAATGCCGAACGCTATTCGCGTGAAACTGCATTGTTACTCAATAATATTCTTTTAATGAGTGCACTTTCTGTTGTGTTGCTTGGTACGCTCTTACCACTGGTGCATAAACAATTGGGGTTGGGCACTATTTCAGTCGGCGCGCCGTTTTTTGATCAAATGTTTTTAATCATCATGGTGCCTTTCTCACTTTTATTAGGTGTCGGACCGTTAATAAAATGGCGTCGTGATGAATTTTCAGCGATTCGTAAACCGGTTATCCTGAGCTTAATTGTTATGTTAGTCGCCGGTTTCGCCTTGCCTTATCTCTTACAGGATCAATTGACGGTGAGTGCAGTATTGGGCACGATGATGGCGGTATTTATCGTGTTGTTAAGTGTGTATGAGTTGCAACAACGCGCCACACATCGTTCAGCTTTTTGGTCTGGATTAACGAAACTTTCTCGTTCTCATTGGGGCATGGTGTTGGCACACTTAGGTGTGGCAATGTCTGTGTGGGGGATTGCTTTTAGTCAGAACTACAGTATTGAGCGTGATGTACGTATGAATGTGGGGGATAGCGTACAAATTGCGGATTATCAATTTACTTTCCAAGGCATTACAGAGGCAAATGGACCGAATTATTTGGGGGGCAAAGCACAAGTCGATATTCGTCGTAATGGACAAGTAGAAGCCATCTTATTTGCCGAAAAACGTTTCTATACGGTGAGTAAAATGACCATGACTGAAGCTGCGATTGATTGGGGATTTACACGTGATATTTACGTCGCATTGGGGGAAAACTTAGGACAAGATGCTTGGGCATTACGTTTATATTATAAGCCGTTTATCCGCTGGATTTGGTTCGGTGGTGTCTTTATGGCATTAGGTGGATTACTCTGTATGTTTGATCGTCGTTATCGTTTTGAGAAGTTATTTACTAAGGGGCAGGCATGAACAAAAAATTGTATTTTCCCTTAATTTTATTCTTAATTTTAGTTTTTGCGTTTGCTGTTCAGCTCCTGCGTAACGCGCAAGGTGATGATCCTAAAGCATTAGAATCAGCCTTAATTGGTAAACCTGTTCCGCTGAGAACATTACAGGATTTGTTTGAAGAGAAGCAATATGGCATTGACATTTTTCAGCAAGGTAAACCGATTTTATTAAATGTTTGGGCAACGTGGTGTCCAACCTGCTATGCCGAGCATCAATATTTAAATAAGTTGGCACAACAAGGTGTGACAATTATTGGTATTGATTATAAGGATGAATCAGCACAGGCGATAAAATGGCTAAAAGATCTGGGTAATCCTTATCAGATTGTTTTAAAAGATGAAAAAGGCTCAAATGGTTTAGATTTAGGGGTCTATGGCGCACCAGAAACCTTTGTCATTGACGGACAAGGTATCATTCATTATCGTCATGCGGGGGATTTAAATCAGAAAGTGTGGGATGAGAAAATCCAGCCGATTTATCAAAAATTGGTGGAGAGAAAATAATGAAAAAATTGACCGCACTTTTTTTGTTATGTTTGAGTTTCTCGAGCCTTGCTGCGATTGAAGGAGTGCAGTTTTCTTCCATGCAACAAGAAAAAGATTATCATGCGTTGACACAAGAATTACGTTGCCCACAATGTCAAAACAATAATATTGCCGATTCGAATGCGACGATTGCAGTCGATATGCGGCATAAAGTCTTGGAATTGTTACAAGAAGGCAAATCGAAACAAGATGTTGTCAATTTTATGGTTGAACGCTATGGGCATTTTGTGACTTATGAGCCCCCATTAACCGTTGCCACGGTCTCACTTTGGGTCATTCCCGCGTTATTCGTTATCTTGGGTTTTCGGCTTTTATTTCGTCGCCATACTAAGCAAGTCGTGACCGCACAGGCGAGTGAACCTCGTTTGAGTGATGAACAAAAACAGCGTTTACAACGTTTATTACAAGAGAAGAAAGAATGAGTTTTTGGTTAAGTGTGATGTTATTCACGTTATTTATCGCCTTCATTTGTTTTTATCCGTTACTTAAATCCAGTACGAACTCGTCTTTAACAAGACAGACTGTGAAACGTGATGAATTAAACAAGGCGTTATATTTTCAACGTTTAGCCGAGATTGAGCGTGATGAAGCACAGGGCTTATTAGAAAATGCCACGCAAGTCAAAACGGAATTGCAACAAACGCTATTAGAAGATATTCCAGAATCGGCACAACAACATGAGAATGAACAGAAAACCTATGGCAAAATCTGGTTTGTGTCGGGTTTGTTGGCATTAAGTATTTTATCGCTGAGTGCTTATTTAAGTGCTGGCGCATGGCAAGCTGAAGCTATGTTGGAAAAAACCTACCAAAAATTGCCGCACTTTCACGAACGCTTGAAAGAGGAACAACATCATCCTTTGAATGAGTCAGAATTACAGCAATTTTCTACCGCACTTCGTTTGCATTTACAAAAGCAGCCAAGTGATGCGAAAAGTTGGTGGTTACTGGGGCAAATTGCGATGAATACGAATAAAGGGCAATTAGCACTCGATAGCTATGCTAGAGCGCATCAACTTGAACCTGACAACATTGAATATAAATTATCTTATGCACGAATTCTGATGTTTTCAGAAGATACATCGGATAAAACTAAAGGGGACACGCTGTTAAAAGAAGTCATTCGGAAAGATCATAGTAATCTTGAAGCATTAGGCTTATTGGCGTTTCGTTATTTTGAAACAGAAGACTATAAAATGGCGGCTGTCACTTGGTCGATGATGCTACGTCTTTTACCTGAAGATGATTCACGAGTGACATTAATTGAACGCAGTATTCATTCTGCTCTGGCATCGCAAGAAGCACAAGAAGAGGCAAAGCGTAAGCCAGAGTGAGTAAGCGGTCACGAAAATGTCGCGTTATGTGCTGATAAAGTCGATAGTGAGTACCTTCTTTGTTGAAACGGGAGAGGGTGCTATTTATTTTACATTGATTTGAAAATGTGTATAATCAGTCCTCAATTTTAGATGGGGAGTGAAATTACGTTGTCAATCGTAGGCTTTCATCATGTTGCTATCATTGTGTCTGATTATTTAAAATCGAAAGATTTTTATACGACCATTTTAGGTACAGAAATTATTCACGAAACTTATCGATCTGAACGAAATAGCTATAAATTGGATTTACGTTGTCGCGATGGTAGTCAGATTGAATTGTTTTCTTTTCCAGATTCTCCTACGCGTTTAACTTATCCTGAAGCTTGTGGTTTACGTCACTTAGCTTTCCGAGTAGAACAACTTGATCGTTTTATTGATTTTCTACGTGATAAACATATCGAATGTGAACCCGTTAGGGTTGATCCGATAACAGGTAAGCGTTTTACGTTTCTACGGGATCCTGATGATTTGCCTTTAGAACTCTATGAAATGTAAGAGATGAAAATATGCGTTTTAATGTATCGTTCTTATTAAGTCTGTTATTACCAACGTTGGCTTTTGCTGAGTCTTGGTCTAAGCAAGAGAAGTAATACCGCCTGAACTGTTTTTACAGTCTCTGTGTAGTAGTCTTTGAATTTCCTTGCTGTTCATTAAAAATCATCCTTTTTTCTTGGAGATTGTTTTTTAGTTAGTTGGTAAGTTAGTTTTGAACAGAAGGGAAAATGTCATCTAATGAGCAATTAACGCCTAGCTCGTTTAGTTTTCTAACAATCGCTTTCGCATTAAACAGGGTTGGTGTTCTCACGCGAGCTTCATAATTGCCAATTCTTGACTGTTTCCAGCCCATCTCTTTCGCGAATTTAGCTTGAGATAAGCCTGTCTCCTTTCTGTATTTTTGTAAGTTATTCATACGATATCCTTAACACATTAAACACAAATTTCGTGTTTATTATAAACACATAAAAACACAATTAGCAACTTGTTTTAACACTTATATAAACACGCCATGTGTTATATAATTCAAAAGAGGTGTTTTTATGAGCAAAATTATCGACAGAATTAAGTCAAAGAGACTCGAATTAAGACTTAGCCAAGCAAAACTAGGCGAACGTATAGGGTGGAACCAATCCAGAATTGGTAATTACGAGGCAGGCACTCGTGAGATGGATGATTACATTCTAGGAAAAATAGCTGAGGGACTTGGTGTGACTCTTGATTGGCTGAAATATGGTGATCAAGGAAAAGTAGAATCTAATGTAAAAGATATTGGCTCATTTGATTTGTGGGATCGCAATACCCCACTTCACGATGATGAGGTAGAAGTTCCTTTCTTGAAAGATATTCGTTTTGCAGCGGGGAATGGATTTGTTGACGACATCATGGACTATAACAACTTTAAACTCCGTTTTTCTAAAGCAACCCTACGCAAACAAGGCGTGCAATACGATAATGCGGTCTGTATTACAGCAGATGGCGATTCAATGGAACCTGTTATCCCTGATGGTGCAACGGTAGGCATAGATCGCGGTAATACCACGATAAAAGACGGCAAAATTTACGCAATAAATCACGGTGGCTTATTACGCATTAAAATCTTACACAAGATGCCAAATGAACAAGTGAGAATAAGAAGTTACAACCCTGATTCCGCACCTGAGGAAGTGGTTGATTTAAGTGAGATTACAATTTTAGGCAAAGTCTTCTGGTGGTCTGTGCTTTGTGATTAGGTTGTTCTGTGTTTTCATTAAGGAGGATAAATAAGAAAATTCTTTTAAAAAATTTTCTACACGATATACTGTAAAAAAAGACAGTTATCGTGAGGTGTTATGTTAAGTTGGCTTGCCAAGTACTTATTTTCTGCCAGCTCCGCTGCACCAGTATGCATTACGTTTGCCGTAATGGCGTGGTTTAAAGGAGAATTGGCATTAACATGGATGATGATTTCGTTTGCTTTAATTATTACTTTTTTATCAATACCGATAATCTCCAATTGCTGACAAAGATAAGCTAAGTCAACGAGCGTTTGTTCAGCTTTATGCGCAATGTCAGATAACACCGCTTCAATTTTTTCTACATCATTAATATCGACATCAATCATAATTACCCTTGTGTTGTTGATTTAATCATCAAATAGCGTTATATTGATTCTGCCGCTAGAAAAGCGATGAATCTCGATATCGCAAGCGAAGAGTGTAAACTCGGGACTGTGTGCGGTGGGTTCGAGCCCCGCCTAGCGGCTTATTTCTTAAATGCTTTTTTCCATTGTTTCTCACTGACTCTTCTCGCAGATTGAATAAAAAAATCGCCATTAGGCGACTATCATTATTTCCGCCTTATGTATTCAGGTACTGCAATACCCGACTTTCTGTTGAAAGTGGGTATATCCTAAATCAAAGAGCGGTGGTTTGTCAATTTAGATTTTGTTCATTGAATTGTTTAATTTTAATATTTTGTAGATGACTGGCTCTTCATCAATATATTCAACTAAAACATCAACTAAGAAAATTTTATGGTACGGGTATTCTTCATTTAATATCATTTTTTCTTTGAGTGTCTTGTCTTCAAATTTTACTCGTACAGGCTTTTGTGATACTGCAGGAATAATAGCTCTATCGTGTGCTTTGCTTTGAGCATCTGCGGTGGATGACCAGTATAGTGTCGTGTTTTGTAAAGTGTTTTCTTCTCGCTCTTTGAGTAGTTTTAATTCTCGGTTAATATTGTTTTGTGCCAATCCTGCAAGTGCATTGTCTGCGTGTAGATGTATATGTACATCGCCTTGATTATTAGAAACTTGTAAATTGAATTGTGCTTTAGGATCGATTGCGATAGGCTCTAAAATGTTATTGGCATTTTTCAACATATTCGCAGTAAGGCGTTCAGGCTTTTCGCCTCTATTCATTGCCCAATCTAAAATATTTTTCAAGTGCCCTCCAAATTCAAGAATAGCATTTGCTTGCTCAATAAGTGGATATGTGCTTGATACTAGTGCTGCAAGCTCAATAAGGAAGCAGCCTTGTGTGATTTTTTCTACATAGATATGCTGCTGTTCACAGGGTTCAATATCAATTTTGTTGTCTTGTATAAATTGACGATATTCTGCAGCAATACCTTCCATACTTTGACAAAAAACTGATAGCTGCAATGGCTCGCTATTATCAATTTCAATTAGTAGTTTCATATTTTTATCTATTGTGTAATGTGTTTCAGTCACCATATTCCACCTCAAATTTTAGACACAAAAAAAGCCGTAAAAACACGGCTTGTTGCAGATAGTAAAATAAAGCACACTTGTCTAACATTCGTCTCAGTTGTACTTCCCGAGATTTCTCTGTAAATGCGCTTTATTGATAGTTACTTGGTTTGTTTTACCTTGCCCAAGCTACAAAGTGATTAAAGCAACTCTCTACAACTGAATCTGCGTTTCTGTACAGCTCTTACCGTATTAACGCTTGATTGCCCTTTGTTACAGTTAT
>ENA-UOTW01000064-UOTW01000064.1-synthetic-metagenome-genome-assembly--contig:-NODE-64-length-22121-cov-34.822034_pt1 | contig 22121 bp, 21 predicted proteins | sample MGYA00238141_ERZ746978 | MGnify/ENA primary metagenome ERZ746978 (study PRJEB28755, sample SAMN02352454) | synthetic metagenome | study: EMG produced TPA metagenomics assembly of the Artificial... | reverse complement strand
TACCTTATATCCACGCCCTAAAGGACGTGGTTTTACGGCACGATTAGATAAAAAATAACCATGCTATAAATAGAAAAAAAGCAAAAAACAACAATTTTGATAAGCAATTGAAATTTAATAATTTATTAATGAAGTGAAATAAAAAGAAATACGATGAATAACAGAAAACACGCTGTCTATCATAAAATGATAGCAATAAAAAGAGCGGTCAATTTATCAAAAATTTTTCATAAAAAATAACCGCTCTTGAGAAACTCGAGAGCGGTTAAATATTTGAAGGGATAGCACTACTACGCGTGATAACGTCCCACGCCGAGTTCATCTTCTTTACGAGTACGATTAATCACCATTTGTGGCGATTGAACAACGCGAAGTCCCATTTGTTCTTCAGTTCTGACGACTTCACCACGCAGTGAGTTAGTAAACACATCCGTGATCTTGATATCAACAAACTTCCCAATCATATCAGGCGTGCCCACAAAATTGACGATACGATTGGTTTCTGTACGCCCTGTGAGTTCCATTAAATCTTTTTTCGAGGGTCCTTCCACTAACACGCGCTGTTCTGTGCCTAACATTGCTCGACTAAATTGCGCGGCTTGATTGTTAATGCGTTGTTGCAACACATATAAACGTTGTTTCTTCTCTTCTTCTGTCACATCATCAGGCATATCTGCTGCTGGCGTGCCTGGACGTGCTGAATAAATGAAGCTGAAACTCATATCAAAATTTACTTGTGCAATTAAATTCATGGTTTGCTCAAAATCTTCTGCTGTTTCACCCGGGAAACCGACAATAAAATCTGAGCTAATTTGAATCTCTGGACGCACCGCTCTTAACTTCCGAATAATCGATTTATATTCTAATGCCGTATGATTGCGTTTCATCATAGATAACACACGATCAGAACCACTTTGTACAGGTAAGTGTAAGAAACTCACCAACTCTGGCGTATCACGGTACACATCAATAATGTCATCAGTGAACTCAATTGGGTGACTGGTGGTAAAACGTAAACGGTCAATACCATCAATAGCGGCTACTAAACGTAACAATTCCGCAAAAGTACAAATACCGTCATCATGAGTTGCACCACGATAAGCGTTCACGTTTTGTCCTAATAAATTCACTTCACGTACGCCTTGCTCTGCCAACTGTGCAATTTCAAATAATACATCATCCACTGGACGACTGACTTCTTCACCACGCGTATAAGGCACTACACAGAATGAGCAATATTTATTACAGCCTTCCATAATGGATACGAAAGCAGTTGGACCTTCTGCACGCGGTTCTGGTAAACGGTCGAATTTTTCAATTTCTGGGAAACTGACATCGACTACTGAGCTTTTACCACCTCTGATCTGATTGATCATTTCAGGTAAACGATGTAAGGTTTGTGGTCCAAAAATAATATCGACATAAGGAGCACGAGTACGAATGTGTTCTCCTTCTTGTGAGGCAACACAGCCCCCAACACCGATAACGAGTCCCGGCTTATGTTTCTTTAATTCTTTCCAACGTCCTAATTGATGGAAAACTTTTTCTTGTGCTTTTTCACGAATTGAGCAAGTGTTTAACAATAACACATCCGCTTCTTCCGGAATTTCTGTTAACTCTAAGCCGTGAGTACTGTTTAAGAGATCTGCCATTTTAGATGAATCATATTCATTCATCTGACAACCCCACGTTTTAATATGTAATTTTTGCGTCATATCGTTTAAAAAATTCAGTTAACCTATAAAAATGTGACTGGCTATTTTACAGTCTTGAACCTATGCTGGCTAGCTAAAAAAGAGATTTCTTTTGAAATTCCCTCATTGACGGTAGAATATGTAACAAAAAGAAAAGGAAAATCCTATGGACGTCATACAAAAAGACATGATCGTGGTTGGCGGTGGCATGGTTGGTGCAGCCTGTGCGCTTGGCTTAGGTAAACAAGGACATCAAGTCCAGCTTATCGAACACGCCCCACTCCCACAGTTTCAACCTAATTCGCCTTACGATCTTCGCATTTCTGCGATCAGTGTTGCTTCCGTTAATCTCTTAAAACAATTAGGTGCTTGGCAGTATATCGAAAATACTCGTATTTGCCCGTATCGCGCCTTAGAAACCTGGGAGATCGAAGGATTTGGTACCACTTTCCATAGTCAAGAATTAAACTTACCTGAGCTGGGTTTTATGATAGAAAATAATGTTGTACAACTTGGTTTGTGGCAGGCAATTTCAAGCATTGAAAACATCCAAACTTACGTAGAATGTACTATCCAAAAAGTCGAAAAGTGCTGTGAAAATTGGCAAATTTTGTTAGCTAATGGTACAACTTACCAAGCCCCTCTTATCATTGCCGCTGATGGGGCAAATTCACAGTTACGCCAAATTGCTAATATTGGGACGAGTGGTTGGCAATATCGTCAAAGCTGTTTGCTTATTACCGTCGATACTGAACTTGAACAACAAAATGTCACCTGGCAACAATTTTTCCCTTCTGGACCAAGAGCCTTTCTACCATTATTAGGCAAACAAGCCTGCTTAGTTTGGTATGATTCCCCACAACGTATCCAAACCCTCAAACAACTTTCTCGCGAAAAATTAGCGGCGCAAATTGAGCAAGCTTTCCCGGCACGATTAGGAAAAATCAAAGTGCAAGCAGCAAATAGCTTTGAGCTGACTCGAACCCATGCGCAAGATTACTTTAAACAAGGTATTGTGCTAGTAGGTGATGCTGCACACACCATTAATCCTCTTGCTGGACAAGGTGTGAATCTAGGTTTTAAAGATGTCAACATTCTGCTTGAAGTACTACAGCAGGCGAGTCAGAAAAAAGAGCCTCTCGCCAGTGATGATGTACTTATACGTTATCAGCGTAAACGTAAACCCGATAACCTATTAATGCAAACAGGTATGGATGTATTTTATAAAACGTTTAAAGAAGATATCTTACCGCTCAAAATAATACGTAATGCCTCATTATTCCTCGCCAACAAAGCAACGCCATTGAAAAAGCAGGCATTGAAATATGCATTGGGTTTATAACACTTATTTCTCATGGCATGAGGCTTAACTTGACGAGCTAACCGTTCAATAGACAATAAACCAATACAAAATCCCTTTAGATTTATGCGTCGTAATACAAACTAAAGGGATTTTAAATTTCAATATCCCTTTTCTAAGAAAAGGCTTGCATTATTTAAATATTTTATTTTAGAATAGGCAGTTGGAATAAAAACGTATTTTACTTTTCTCGTCGTTCATCTAAAAAATTCGCTTTCATTAATCCCCCTCCGCAACATATTTACAGTGTTTTACTCTTTATTACAACAAAATGAATTACTTTATGTTTATTTAAATAAGGTAAACATTATTTCTTAACTTATATCTTTTCTGATTATTTTTTTACTTATATTGATACATCTTTATATTTATTTATGTATTTCATACAATAAAAAACATAACAATCCAAACTATCTTTGTTTTATGAGTAAAACTTCATTTTTTATCTAGAAAACCCATTAGTCCAATTAAACCACACCTTGACCTAGTTTGCTTTTTTTAAAACGAGATCTATAATCAAGTCAAACTCAAATCACATAAACAATGTAAATTCATTTATTTAACACAAACAGCACTAAAACTTTAAGGAATATTTATAACAATACAAAGAAAATAAAAAATAATTTTTTAAAATATTGTTACATCTCTATCTAAATTATATTTAGATACTCGGTATATTTTTTTCAAAAATATAGTAACTTTAATTAAATAAATTAAGTATTACGTTACATCCTCGTTAGCATTTTATTAAGTTATACCATCTGTCATTTTCATTTCTATTTTTTCTTTAAGGGACAGAATATGAATATTGAAAAATTAAAAATTGGCATCATTGGTCTTGGTTACGTTGGACTACCTATCGCTGTGGAATTCGGTAAAAAAGTCCCTACGGTGGGTTTTGATATTAATGAAAAACGTGTCAAATCACTGGCGTCAGGTAAAGATTACACATTAGAAGTGTCTGAAGAGGAATTACAACATGCCTCCAAATTACGTTATACAAACCAAAGGGTTAGAAGAATGTAATTCCTTTATATTGGCGATGTTCGTGACTACGATAGCATTTTAAATGCCTCGCGAGGTGTTGACTATATTTATCATGCTGCCGCATTAAAGCAAGTGCCTTCATGCGAGTTTTATCCGTTAGAGGCAGTGAAAACCAATATTTTAGGTACGGCAAATGTCTTAGAAGCCGCCATCCAAAACCAGATAAAACGCGTCGTCTGTCTTAGCACAGATAAAGCGGTGTACCCAATTAATGCGATGGGCATTTCTAAAGCAATGATGGAAAAAGTCATCATCGCAAAATCGCGTAACCTAGAAGGCACACCAACGACAATCTGTTGTACTCGCTATGGCAATGTCATGGCTTCTCGTGGTTCGGTTATTCCATTATTTGTCGATCAAATACGTCAAGGCAAGCCTTTTACTATTACTGATCCTGAGATGACACGCTTTATGATGACATTGGAAGATGCTGTGGATTTAGTCCTATATGCATTTAAAAATGGTCAAAATGGTGATGTTTTTGTACAAAAAGCCCCCGCAGCAACCATTGGTACCCTTGCCAAAGCAATTACCGAATTATTATCCGTTCCAAATCACCCTATTTCCATTATAGGTACGCGTCATGGAGAGAAAGCATTCGAAGCTTTATTAAGCCGTGAAGAAATGGTTCATGCAATTAATGAAGGTAATTATTATCGCATCCCAGCCGATCAACGCAGTTTAAATTACAGTAAATATGTCGAAAAAGGGGAACCAAAAATTGCCGAAGTCACCAACTACAACTCCCATAATACCGAGCGTTTGACTGTCAAGGAAATGAAGCAGTTACTGCTTAAACTTGAATTCATACAGAAAATGATTGAGGGTGAATACATCTCACCGGAGGTATAAAAATGAAAGTCTTAGTAACAGGTTCAAATGGTTTTATTGCGAAAAATCTGATTCAGTCTTTATCTGAGGAACAAGATATTGAGATTTTATGTTATCACCGTCAATCCTCTGAGAAAACGCTTATTCATCATGTATTGAGTGCTGATTGGATTATTCATCTTGCGGGTGCGAATCGTCCACCTGAAGAACAAGAATTTATGACATCAAATACACAATTGACGGAAAAAATTTGCCGCATTTTACAGCGTCATCAGAAAAAAACGCCTTTGTTATATTCCTCTAGTATTCAAGTAGAACGTCCCAAACTAAGTACTTATTCGCAAACCAAATTAGAAAGTGAATATCATGTTCATCAATTACATAAAGAAAATGGTAATCCGATTTATATCTGCCGTTTAGCCAATGTCTTTGGCAAATGGTCACGCCCTCACTATAACTCGGTAGTCGCCACATTTTGCCATAACTTAATTCATGATTTACCCATCGAAATTCATGATCATGCTGCAGAAATAAGGCTCATTTATATTGATGATATCGTTGACACCTTTTGCCGTCTTATTGCAGGAAAGTACCAACCTCAAACTACGCCTTTTTATATCAACCCAGAATATAAAATCACGGTAAGTGAGTTATATCAACTGCTCATGTCATTCAAAAATACACGCAATACCCTGATAACCAGTGATGTTGGCACGGGGTTAAAGCGCGCATTATATGCCACTTATCTCAGTTTCTTACCCCCTGAAAAATTTACTTATGTGATTCCGCAATATCGAGATGAAAGAGGCGTTTTTGTCGAAATGCTTAAAACACCGAGCGCGGGACAATTCTCTTATTTTTCAACACAACCCGGAATCACCCGCGGCGGACACTACCATCATAGTAAAACAGAAAAATTCTTAGTGATTCAAGGTAAAGCGCTGTTCAAATTTAAACATGTCATAACAGGGGAAACTTACCAGTTAGAAACACATGGGGAACACCCGACGATTGTCGAAACGGTTCCGGGTTGGGCACATGATATTACAAACATTGGTCATGATGAGATGTTTGTCATGTTATGGGCAAATGAAATATTTGACCGTGAAAAACCCGATACGTATGCCATGCCAATTACATCTTAATAGGAATAACTAATGAAAAAGCTAAAAGTCATGACAGTTGTTGGTACTCGACCAGAAATTATTCGCTTATCTCGAGTCATTGTGGCTTGTGATAAACACTTTCAGCACATTCTTGTCCATACTGGACAAAACTATGACTACGAATTGAACGAGGTCTTTTTCCATGATTTAGGTATTCGCAAACCTGACTACTTCCTTAATGCTGCGGGAAAAACCAGTTCAGCCACCATCGGAAATGTCATTATTGCCGTTGATCAATTACTGGAGGAAACCCAGCCAGAAGCATTATTAGTTCTTAGTGATACCAATAGCTGCCTTGCCGTATTACCCGCCAAGCGTCGAAAAATCCCAACGTTCCATATGGAAGCAGGAAATCGTTATTTTGATATGCGTGTGCCAGAAGAAATCAATCGTCGTATTGTAGATCATACAGCCGACATTAATCTGACTTACAGCACTATCGCAAGAGATTACCTCCTCGCTGAAGGACTAAGTCCAGATCTCATCATCAAGACAGGGAGTCCGATGTTTGAAGTACTGCATTTCTATCATGAGCGGATTAAGCACTCAAAAATATTAGATAAATTAGGATTAACCCCTTTCCAATATTTTGTAGTCAGTGCGCACCGCGAAGAAAATATTAATTCAGAACCGCACTTTTTGGATTTAATCCATACATTAAATGCGGTTGCGAAAAAATATCAATATCCTGTGATCGTTTCGACACATCCAAGAACCCGAAAACGGATCGAGGAGTTAAACATCACTTTTCATCCATTAATTCAGCTATTAAAACCGTTAGGCTTCCTTGACTACAACAAATTACAGCTCATGGCAAAAGCCACTCTATCTGATAGTGGAACGATCAATGAAGAGTCCTCTATTTTAAATTTTCCTGCATTAAATCTACGACAGGCTCATGAAAGACCTGAAGGAATGGAGGAGGCGGCTGTCATGTTAGTTGGACTACAAGCTGAACGTGTTTTACAAGGTTTAGCTATTCTTGATGAGCAACGTCGTGGACAAGAGCGAGATTTACGCTTAGTCGCAGATTACAGTATGCCGAATGTAAGTGCCAAAGTGATACGTATCCTTTTAAGTTATACCGATTATGTTAACCGCGTTATTTGGAAAAAATACTGATGAAGATTTTACTATTAACTCAATGGTTTGAGCCCGAGCCAGCTATTAAAGGGTTGGCATTTGCAAAAGAATTAAAAACGCAGGGACATGACGTACAAGTCTTAACTGGCTTTCCGAATTATCCCGGCGGAAAAATATATGAAGGTTATAAACATATTCATAAAGAAATAGGCACAACACCTGCAAGAAAACGGCGTGAACTGCTCGCGAAAGCAGAGATTATTTATATCACTGCTGTTGAAGCAAGAGACTTGTTTAGACCAAGTGTTTTACGCGTTGCGCAAAGAGGCTGGATTAACTTGTTTAACAATGTCTACTTCAGCCAGAAGCTATTAGATGTTGATGGTCAACAAGTCCAAGTATCGATTGATATTCACGATCCAAGTTCAGTGATTATCAGACTCAAAGATGGCACATACGTTTGTGAAGCAATGTTAGATGGCAATAACCAAGAGACAACAATTGGTTTTAAATTGCCGGATGGTTCTATTCGTGTTACAGACAAAGCGTTAGTGATTGCTGTGAGAAATGCGTTAAATAATTATATTCCAAACAGCAAGAAATCAGATGCTTATAACAGCTCAAGTTCAGACACTATTGCGACGAGTTTACATATTTTTATAGTTAGATGAAATTAATAATAACATTTACTTTATACGTGCATTAATGAAGTATATCGAGTAATCTAATATTTTTAAACAGATTAAATTCTCTTGAATGAAAAATATTTTACTATAGGTTACATATTAAATATTTTTCCACCATACAAGATTTGCCTATTTCTACTGGTATTCTATAAAGTTGTATATTCATATAAGCTAACAATTGCAGTCTCCTGAGAAATGTCATACTTTTCTAACACAATTCAGGCACCAATCTAGAGACGAGTACTATCATATTTAAGAGATTGAACATTGTTCCTATAGAGTATCCAATATTTGATATCCTCTGTCGTACATATTTAGCCAATTAACCACATTCTTCCCCTTGCCTTTTCCCCAATTCCCTCTAAACTAACTCCATTTTTCACTTTCCAACAGATAACCTTATGCAAACACCCCATATTTACCTTGGTACTGGTGGTTATAGCGACACGGATTTAGTCGGGACGCTGTACCCTTTTGGCACAGATAAAAGCGAGTTTTTGGCAGTTTATAGCCAACACTATGATGCGATTGAAATCAACAGCACCTTTCATGCGCCGATAGGAGTAAAAGCCTTGCAAGGAATGGTGGAAAAGGCACAGGGGCGGTTGCGATTTTCGATTAAACTGCATCAAGATTTTAGTCATAAACGTACTGCCACAAAAGAAGATGCAAGAGCCTTTTTAGCCGCGTTACAACCCTTAAAAGATCAGCATTGCTTAGCGAATTTATTTATTCAGTTTCCGATCAGTTTTGAGAGAACACCTGCCAATCGTTATTATCTTGCTGAACTCGTTTCTTGGTTTCAAGAGGAAGTGTTAGCGATTGAATTTCGACATCCGAGTTGGCATAACCAATCTGTGTTGGATTATTTTCGAGGTAAAGAAAAGCTGATTTGGTGCAATCTGGATTATCCGCAAAATATTGGTTTGCCTGCTTTTCAATTTTATGTGAATCAACGCACCGCCTATTTACGTTTACACGGTCGCAATCCGAATTGGTGGCAAGCGCAATCGGCACAAGAACGACACGATTACCGTTACAATGACACGGAATTGCAAAATTTAGCAAATCTGCTAAATCAGTATAGAAACGAATTTGACCAGTTGTATCTCTATTTTCAAAATACCACGAAAAGCCACTCTTTCTACAACATTGAGCAGTTGAAAGGCTATTTGACAGAATATGGTTTTGCCGTGAAAGCCAAGCCCGAGTTTTTAATCGGGCAACAGAGTTTGTTTTAGTTGAGGAACTACTCTTTTTGATAAGAAAAATAACCGAAAAGTGCGGTCGTTTTTGGAAAAGTTTTATTCAGGCTGATAGCTCACATCTTGCAACGTAGGATTTTCTGCGCCCGCTTTAGCGAGTTGATCGCAGATTTCATTTTCAATGTGTCCAGAATGCCCTTTGACCCATTGCCAATTGATGTGGTGACGTTGGATAGCTTGATCGAGCTGTATCCATAAATCTTGGTTCTTAACGGGCTTGCCAGTGCTGGCTTTCCAGTTATTTTTTTTCCAATTAAAGATCCATTTGGTGATGCCATTTTTCATATATTGGCTATCACTGTGTAACGTTACTGAACAAGGTTCTTTGAGGGTATTTAAGGCTTCAATCACCGCACGCAATTCCATACGGTTATTAGTTGTTAAAAAATAACCTGCTGAAATCTGTTTTTCATGTTGTTTATAACGTAGCAATACGCCGATCCCACCCGGTCCGGGATTACCTAAACAGGAACCATCCGTAAAAATTTCAATTTGTTTTTGCATAATCTTTGTTACAATTCCTCATTAAGCCAAGATCATAACCGAAATTAACTGAAAGAGATAGAAAGAAAATGACCCCAGTGAATCAACCTACCCGCCAAATTGTACTGGATACCGAAACAACGGGAATGAACCAATTTGGTGCGCATTATGAAGGGCATTGTATTATTGAAATTGGTGCGGTTGAGATGATCAATCGACACCTCACGGGCAATAATTTCCATATTTATATCAAACCAAATCGCCCCGTCGATCCCGATGCGAGCAAAGTACACGGTATCACCGATGAAATGTTGGCGGATAAACCGATGTTTAATGAGGTCGCACAGCAATTTATTGATTATATTCAAGGGGCTGAATTGCTAATCCATAATGCGCCCTTCGATGTGGGCTTTATGGATTATGAGTTTAAAAAACTGAATTTAAACATCAATACTGATGCGATTTGTATGGTGACCGATACCCTACAAATGGCACGCCAAATGTACCCCGGTAAACGCAATAGCTTAGATGCCCTTTGCGATCGTTTAGGCATTGATAACAGCAAGCGAACCCTACACGATGCGTTACTGGATGCGGAGCTCTTAGCGGATGTGTACCTCACGATGACAGGGGGACAAACCAGTTTATTTGATGAAAATGAACCAGAAATTGCTGTTGTCGCCGTCCAAGAACAAATCCAAAGTGCGGTGGCTTTTTCACAAGACTTAAAACGCCTGCAACCCAATGCCGATGAACTACAAGCCCATCTCGATTACCTCCTCTTACTTAATAAAAAGAGCAAAGGCAATTGCTTATGGGAAAAGCGTTTAGCGGAATTGAAAACACATTAATAAATTCGTTCATTGATTGAGCAGCTGAGGGCAAATATGAAAAAAAAAAGTTGACGAAAAGCGGCTTGATCATTAATATACGCCTCACCTGTGCGGAGTGGTAGTTCAGCTGGTTAGAATACCTGCCTGTCACGCAGGGGGTCGCGGGTTCGAGTCCCGTCCATTCCGCCAATTTTATTCTACTACGGAGCGGTAGTTCAGCTGGTTAGAATACCTGCCTGTCACGCAGGGGGTCGCGGGTTCAAGTCCCGTCCGTTCCGCCAACGAATTTTTGAAAAAGTCACTTATAAAAAAGTGGCTTTTTTACTTTTCATCTTCCATTTAATACCGTTTTTTTCTCTCACCCACCACTTGTCTAAAAACAGAAATATTTTGATCTTTCTCTCAATTTAGTGATTTTAAACAGCAAAAAAAATGCACTTCCGATAAAATAGCATTCGTGTTTAATCAAACACACTCACAATTTAATTTTACATCAGATATCACAAGGGTCTAATTATGAAAATTTTCACTTGGCCTGTGGTTGCAGGTGCTGCACTTGGTATCGTTGCTCCACTTCTAACCTACAATGGCAATCCTGGCAATATGGGTTTCTGCGCAGCTTGTTTCTTACGCGATACAGCAGGCGCAGTTGGTTTACATCACGCCGCTCCACTTCAATACATCCGCCCAGAAATCATTGGCTTGATTTTAGGTGCACTTATTAGCGCATTATTCAGCAAAGAGTTCCGTCCTCGCGGTGGTTCAAGCCCGTTCATTCGGATGATTCTCGGCTTTTTTGCCATGTTAGGGGCATTAACCTTCTTAGGTTGTCCTTGGCGTGCTTACCTCCGTTTAGGTGGTGGTGATTTAACTAGCATTGCGGGGATTGCGGGGTTATTTGCCGGCGTTCTTGGCGGGATCTTTTTTGCAAAACGCGATTTTTCGTTAGGAAAAGCGGTGGAACAAAATAAATACACGAGCTATATTGCGATTGCTGTGAGTGTGTTACTGTTTATTTTCCTTATCACCCGATTTAGTTTTGGCGAAGGCTTACCGATTTTCTTCTCCGCAAAAGGATCAGGCGCACAACACGCCAATCTTTGGCTCTCACTTGGTGTAGGGCTATTGATTGGGGTATTAATGCAACGTTCTCGTTTCTGCTCTATCGGCGCATTCCGTAATTTCATTTTATTCCGCGATAGTGCGTTATTAAACGGTGTCATTGCTATCGTCGTATTCGCCATGATCACTAACGCCCTCTTAGGTCAATTCCATTTAGGCGTGGAAAAACAACCTATTGCGCATAACCAGTACTTATGGATGGCGTTATGTGGTTTGTGTTTCTCTTTAGGTGGTGGTTGCCCAGGCAAACAATTAGTCCATGTCGGAGAAGGGAATAATGATGCGACGTTCTTTATTGTCGGTATGTTACTTGGTGCAGCCGCAGCGCATAACCTGACTCTCGCTGCATCAGGTGCCGGAATTTCTAACTATACGCCTTATGCCTTACTTGCGGGATTTGTATTCTGTATTTATATTGGCTTCACCCGTAAAGCGAGTGCCTAGCTTTTTTGAGTGTTGAAAAGTGCGGTTGAAAAATCGCACTTTTTTGTTTTCCCCTGACTTCTCGACCTCCCCTCTCACCTATTTTGCGCTCTCTGCGTTGTACATTTCTCATCTTTGACAAAATCCGCTATAATGATGCCATTTTTGACTGCGCTATGAACCCATAGGCAGAAATACTGAATAAGAGGTTTTTTATGACAACGCCTGTAGTGGCTCTTGTTGGTCGCCCAAATGTGGGAAAATCAACATTATTTAATCGTCTAACCCGTACGCGTGATGCGTTGGTGGCGGATTTTCCCGGCTTAACGCGCGACCGTAAATATGGTCAAGCCAATATCGCAGGTTATGATTTTATTGTGATCGATACTGGTGGTATTGATGGTACAGAAGAAGGCGTGGAAGAAAAAATGGCGGAGCAATCCTTGCTTGCGATTGAAGAAGCCGATGTGGTGCTGTTTTTAGTGGATGCCCGTGCAGGCTTAACCTCTGCGGATATTGGTATCGCAAACTATTTACGCCAACGCCAACATAAAATCACGGTAGTCGTTGCCAATAAAACCGATGGCATTGATGCAGATTCCCATTGCGCCGAGTTCTATCAATTAGGTTTAGGTGAAGTCGAACAAATTGCTGCCTCGCAAGGTCGTGGCGTTTCTGCCTTAATGGAACAAGTACTGGCGCCAATTGCAGAAAAAATGAATGCCGAAAGTCCTGAACAAAGTGCGGTAGAAAATACCGATGTTTCTGAAACCGGCGAACAAGACGAGTGGGATCACGACTTCGACTTTGCTAATGAAGAAGATACCGCCTTGTTAGATGACGCCATTGCGGAAGAACTGGAAGCACAAGATAAAAATATTAAAATTGCTATCGTTGGACGTCCAAATGTGGGTAAATCGACCTTAACAAACCGTATTCTTGGCGAAGATCGCGTGGTCGTGTACGACTTACCGGGGACAACGCGTGACAGTATTTATATCCCAATGGAACGCGATGGTCAGCATTACACCATTATTGACACTGCAGGGGTACGTAAACGGGGTAAAGTCCATTTAGCAGTGGAAAAATTTTCAGTCATCAAAACCTTACAAGCGATTCAAGATGCCAATGTGGTGTTATTAACTATTGATGCGCGTGAAGGCGTGTCAGATCAAGACTTATCTTTACTGGGTTTTATACTCAATGTAGGGCGTTCATTGGTCATCGTAGTGAATAAATGGGATGGTTTAAATCAAGACATTAAAGATCAAGTCAAATCTGAACTGGATCGCCGTTTAGATTTCATTGATTTCGCTCGAGTGCATTTTATTTCTGCTCTACACGGTAGCGGCGTCGGCAACCTGTTTGATTCAATTAAAGAAGCCTATGCCTGTGCGACACAAAAAATGACCACATCTATGTTGACCCGTATTTTACAAATGGCAACGGATGAGCATCAGCCACCGATGATGGGCGGTCGTCGAATTAAATTAAAATACGCACACCCGGGCGGTTATAATCCACCCATTATTGTGGTGCATGGTAACCAAATGGATAAATTACCCGATTCATATAAACGTTATTTATCCAATTACTATCGTCGTAGTTTGAAAATTATTGGTTCGCCAATCCACTTATTATTCCAAGAAGGAAATAACCCATTTGCAGGTAAACGGAATAAATTGACACCAAATCAATTACGCAAACGCAAACGCTTAATGAAGTTTATTAAAAAATCGAAGCGTTAATCAATCTACATGGCGCCCTGTCGATCGGCGCCATATTCTCTGTGTTTTTAAAGGACAACTAGCATGGCGAATAAAAAAAACCTACTCCTTTTTCCACTCATTACGCAGTGTATTTTTTCACTCTTTTTGCCTTTTTTTAATGCCTTCCATCTCAAAGGCCTAACGGATGTTTTTATTCTAACCACGGTGCCGGCTTTTTTATTTTCCTTGGTTTGTGTGTATTATCAGTTTCATCAACGTAATCTGATTCAGATCGCGTTTTTCTCAGGTACAATCAGCTTCTTTTATACTCTAACTATGTTATCCTGCTTCCTGTTCAATAAGACATTCCGCGAGCCTATGTCATTATGGGAACAGAGTTTAGCGCTGCTGTTTTATGCGTTAATGTTTGCCTTACCGAGTATGATGTATGCCATGGTAGTACTACGTCTTTTTTTAAGAAAAGCCCCTTAATACACAAACAAAAAGGCGCGGTATCATCATCCGCGCCTTTTTGTTATACCTGTTATTGCACAACCAACAACCTGATACAGCCTTTATCTGCCAACATTAAATTAGCGGAACCAAACAGGAAAGGATGATTATTCGATGACATATGTTCAAATTTTACTAAAATTTGTACTTTTCCGTTAATCAGCACACTGTCCTTCCATGCAATTTCACTTTGTTCTACTGGGGTGTCATTGATACTCTCGATAAGAAATTTCGCCCCTTGAATACGAAAGCCCATGATGCCATTTGCGGTTAACGTCCAACGCTCCGTTGTATTTAATTTAGCATTAGTCACCCGTTTCGGATCAAAGTGTTTATCATTCACGATGCCGGTATTCACATCAAAATGAAATTGGCGTTCTTGTACTACTTTATTACTCAAATTCGCCACCGCATCTGTGTTAAATTGTGGCTCAGCTTGTTTAGAAAAAACCGAGGCAAGTCCTTCAGGACGAAGCTCTAACACGGTATTGTCGACTAATTCATTTTCATCAGCGAAAAGTGAAGTAAAAACATGTAAGAAGTCCCGTTTTTCACCGGCAATCAAACGCACACTCTCACCTTCATTTAAATCAATTAACAATTCACTTCGTTCACTTGGCGCCAACACTATGGATTTCAAGACCTTAGCTTGCGGTAAGAAGCCTTGATCTGAGGCGATCAAACGCATTTCGCGCTCATCATCTAAACGCAGTTCATAGTGGCGTGACAATGAGGCATTCACTAAACGTAATCGCACCCAACCTCGTGGCACATTCACATAAGGCGCCTCTTGCCCATTCACAAATAAACGATTACCAAAAAGTGCGGTCTGATTTGGTTGAAATAATTGCAATCCCTGATTATTTAAACGCATATCTTGCAAAATCAAAGGAATATCATTCACACCATATTTATGCGGTAAGCCGGATTTCAAACTCTGTTCGTCTTCAATAATCCACATCCCCGCTAAGCCGCGATAGGTTTGATAAGCTGAATTAGCGAGAGATACTGAATGATACCAACAGGTAGATGCCGCTTGCGTAATTGGAATAATCGGTGACCAAGTTTCTTTAGGTTGCAAAACGCGTCCCACACCGCCAAGTAATTCGCCACTCGCCTGCAAACCTTGAATCGACATGGATACGCCTTGTGGTAAATTATTGCGATAATTTAACTTAGCAAAGTCACCTTTACGAATTTTAATCGTTGGCCCTAAATAATGTCCATTAAATCCCCACACCTCGACAGTTTTACCCATCTCTAATGGATACTGAACACTATCCAGACTTAAAAAAATTGGCTTACCACGTCGGGTTTCCAATAAGGGAGGAATACGTAAGGCTTGGCGTGTTGCAGCCAAGAGAGAGGATGGCAAGGCTGAAAGTGCCGTGGCAATTAAACTGGTTTTGAAAAACTGTCGACGCGCCGGATTATCCATTCTTTATTTACTCTGTTGTGCTATTTCAGCATCAAGTTCAGCAATACGTTGTGCCATGAGCTGATGGCAATGTGCTGCTAGTTCACGCACATTTTCTTTATCATAAGCAGAAACATCTATCGGTTCTAACATTTCACAAATCACTTTGCCATTATCCCAACGATTTAAATCGATCTTGCCTTGTGTCGTTGAGCATACTACTGGAACAATCGGTACATCTGCCGCAATCGCCGCATAAAATGCCCCCGTTTTAAAAGGCAATAATCCACGTCCTCGACTACGCGTCCCTTCTGGGAACATCCACACCGATAGGTCATCATCATGAATACGGCGAGCAACTTCGTTCATCGTGCCGTGCGCTTTAGTACGATTTTCACGATCAATCAGAATATTGCCAGTAACCCAATACAACAATCCAAAAAAAGGTATCCAAATTAAACTTTTCTTACCCACACTCACCGTTCTTGGTTGCACCATATAAGAAATCGTGACCATGTCATAATTATTCTGGTGATTACCAATATAAATACAGCGCCCGAATTTATCGACATTTTTAGGGAAACGAGGCTCTACGGTTAAGCCAAAGAGAGGATGAAGACGTCCAAACCAACGCGCCATAATGCCCACATTGCTTGGATTACGAAAGCGGATAAAGGAGTAAATTGACCCCAACACACAAATTAAGAGACAACAAAAAACAATAACGATTGTACGTAATAATTTTAACATAATGCTATTCCTTGAAATATTTGGCTAAGTATAGCGAAATTGCCGGAATATGTGTATAAATCAACATAAAAAATGTGCTACTCTAAATAAAAAAGACATGTATAAAACAGATGAAAAAGACCTATTTTATTGCTGATTTACATCTCAGTGAAAATCGCCCTCATTTAACTCACCTCTTTTGTGATTTTATGCAACAGCTTGCCCCACAGGCTGAGGCACTTTACATTTTGGGCGATTTATTTGATTTTTGGATCGGTGATGATGAAGAATCTGCGTTAATTCACACCGTCCAGCAACAGATTCACGCCCTGAGTGCACAAGGCGTAAAATGTTACTTCCAACATGGTAATCGTGATTTTCTGATTGGCAAACGCTTTGCCGCAGCCTGTGGTATGACATTATTACCCACTTATCAACGGATTGCATTATATGGTGAGTCTGTTTTACTTTGTCATGGCGATACACTGTGTATTGATGATGTTGCCTATCAACAATACCGAAAAAAAGTGCATCAAAAATGGCGCCAGTGGCTATTTCTACATCTTCCACTAAAAGTGCGGTTAAAGATCGCAGAGAAAATTCGAGCACGCAGTAAAGCCGATAAAAAAAGGAAGTCTGAGGAAATAATGGATGTCAATCCTGATTTTGTGTTACAGACTTTTGCCCAATTTGGCGTTAAAAAAATCATTCACGGGCACACGCATCGTCAACATATTCATCATATTCCACCGCACTTTACCCGTATTGTGCTCGGCGATTGGGGCGATACTGCGTCTATTCTCGAAGTCAATGAGCAGCAACAGGTGCGTTTTTTAACAGGAAAGGAGTAACTTATGGCTGATCCACATATTCAATCGCCGATGGATATTTGGGATTATCTCACGGTGATTTTATACCGTTCAGGCTTTGTCTTAGCGGGCATCATGACACTATTGTTACCTTACAAAGCAGACATCGCTCATCTGGGTTTACTCATTGCTGCAACACTTTGTGCATCAAGCTTGCATATTTATATGAAATCGTTTCGCCTTATCTTACAACTGGCAACTTGGGTGGCATTGATTTGCCAAGCGCTCGGTTTTGAGGCGCTGGCGCTAGGCGGGGCGTTGGTCACCTTAGGCGGATTATGTTACAAAGAATATTTTTGTTTCCGTGTATTTTTATTGAATGCACAACCCTTTTTTGTCGCACTACTTTGGGGTGCAGTTCAGCTCAATAGTCCGCTTTTCAGTCAAGTGATGTCGCTAATTGTCGCACTGCTTTTTTTTGTATTAGCATTCAAAAAGTGGCAAATGCCATTGCATTTTGATATCGGTGATAAAAGTAAATATCAAGTTTAAAAATGAAAGGCGAACACAAGGTTCGCCTTTTTCAACACAATTTTGTGATTATTTCACACGTGAAACATATTCACCTGAGCGAGTATCGACTTTGATCACTTCACCAATTTGTACAAATAATGGCACTTTTACTACTGCACCGGTGCTTAATGTCGCTGGTTTACCACCTGTACCCGCAGTATCCCCTTTTAAGCCTGGATCTGTATCGATGATTTCTAACTCGACAAAGTTTGGTGGGGTAACGCTGATTGGTGCACCATTCCATAATGTCACGATACAATCAGCTTGGTCTAATAACCATTTTTCTGCATCACCAATAGCTTTTGCATCCGCGGAGTATTGTTCAAATGTTTCTGGGTGCATAAAATACCAGAAGGCATCATCTTTGTAGGAGTAAGTTAAGTTTAAGTCCATAACATCCGCCGCTTCAACAGAGGTACCAGATTTAAAGTTAACATCTAATACTTTGCCAGAAATTAATTTACGAATACGCGTACGAGTGAATGCTTGACCTTTGCCGGGTTTCACAAATTCATTTTCAACGATCACACAAGGCTCGCCGTCCTGCATAAATTTTAGACCTGGTTTGAAATCACTGGTAGTATATGTAGCCATATTATCCTCAAGTTATAAAGAGATTGTTTTCAAAAGTGCATATTTTAACTCAAAACATAGCCATTAGAGAAGAACAAAGTTGGACAGATCACTTAGCCAATGCTATATCCGACCCAAAAATCTTATTGGAAACCCTCAATTTACCGACTGAAAATGTTGAACAAGACTTAGAGGCACGCCGTTTATTTCCGCTCAGAGTTCCCCTGCCTTTCGTTGAAAAAATGCAAAAAGGCAACCCACAAGATCCGCTTTTTTTACAAGTCATGAGTTTTCGTGATGAATTTTTACAGGTTGAAGGCTTCAGTAAAGATCCACTGGAAGAGCAAGATGCTGTCGTGCCAAGCGTGTTACATAAATACCATAATCGTTTATTACTCATGGTCAAAGGTGGTTGCGCGGTAAATTGCCGTTATTGTTTTCGTCGCCATTTTCCTTATGCAGATAACAAAGGAAATAAAGCGAATTGGCAAAAAGCGCTTGACTACATTGCAAATCATCCAGAAATAGAAGAAGTGATTTTTTCTGGTGGGGATCCTTTAATGGCAAAAGATCATGAGCTAGATTGGTTGATAAAAAATCTAGAAAACATACCGCACTTACAGCGCTTACGTATTCATACGCGCTTACCGGTAGTGATCCCGCAACGCATTACTGCCGATCTTTGCCAAACCCTCGCAGAAAGTCGTTTTCAAACCGTACTTGTGACGCATATCAATCATCCCAACGAAATTGATGCCTTTTTTGCACAAGCCATAAACAAACTAAGAGAGGTTGGCGTGCTACTCTTAAATCAAGCCGTTTTGCTCAAAGGGATCAATGACAATGCACATATCCTAAAGCAATTAGGTGATAAATTATTTGCCACCAATATTCTTCCTTATTACCTGCATTTGTTAGATAAAGTCGAAGGTGCAAGCCATTTCTATCTGGACGATAACCACGCCTTAACTATTTACAAAGAATTACAAAGCCTCACATCGGGTTATTTGGTACCGAAACTCGCACGAGAAATTGCCAAAGAACCGAATAAAACCCTATATACAGCATAGGAAAATCAACAAATATCCTTTAGAATAACCTAAATTTTGACCGCACTTTCAGTGTATATCAGTAAGCTAGCTATTTAGAATCGAGGTACTATCGTGGATTCAGAAAAACACACTCCAGAAAATCAACACAATCCAGAACAAAGCGAGCTGGATTTAGAATTTAGCCAAGTCGAGCCAATTACGCCCAAAAAAATGGCTAAACCGACGCCCTCTTTTTTTGATAGCGTAAAAGGTGTTTTTGCTAAAAAAACATCACATGACGCGGCATTAAAGACAACGCGTCAAGCCCCTGCATTTAATGACGCCACCTCTTCATCAAATACACAAACTGATTTAAATGCCGATGAACTGACTAGCGAACAGCCAACCTCAGAAGATATGGGCGCTGCTGTTGTTGCGCCAGCAGTAAACTGGAAAAACCCAGAAACTTGGCCGTTCCTACAAATTCTGCCACAACGTCATCGCCGTTTATTTGTCGCTTTATTTGGTCTGATTTTATTATTAATTATTTTCTTTGCCCTCAAACCAAGTTCACAAACGGTCCAATCGTTTGAGCAACAAAACAGTCAAGCCGTGCCTATTCAATTTCAGCCGTTAGAAAAAGGTCAAACTGTTGAAAATACGATTTTAGATAACTTAAATCAGCCTGCAGACAACAGCATAAGTGCAACACAAGATAATACCGTGACAAGCGCGGTCACCTCAGAAACTCAACCCACATCGTCTGCCAGTGGGACAGAGAGCACGCCAACGGCAATAGCACCTACAAAAGTGGAACAACCGGTGGCACCTAAAATGGGGGCGGCTGACGCAGACAAACCAAGCGCTGTAGAAAAAGTCGCGAATGAAAAAGTAGTGACTGAAAAACCTAAAACAGTAGAAAAACCTAAAGCGGTAGAAAAAGTCAAAGTCCCAGAAAAACCAACGCATATTGAAAAAGCGAAGGTGGAGAAAAAAGTCGCTCCCGTTGTAGACGCTAACCCAGCGAAAGCAAGTAATAGCAAAACCTTAACGATTCCACAAGGTGTCAGCTTAATGCAAGTATTCCGTAACCATAATTTAAATATTGCGGATGTCAATGCGATGACAAAAGCCTCGGGGGCAGGTAACGCACTGAGTAACTTCAAAGCTGGCGATAAAGTGCAAATTTCCGTGAATAGTCAAGGGCGAGTTAACGAGCTCCGCTTAGAAAATGGTGCTAAATTCATTCGCCAAGCTGATGGCAGTTATATTTATAAAAAATAACAAGACCACATAAAGCAAAGCCCGTGATGAAAAAATCAACACGGGCTTTTTGTTCATATTGGTATCTATTCGCTTGCTATCACAGCAAATACTCTGGCATTAAAACCCGGCGCATGCTGGATTTTCGGTACACCAATAAAAATAGCCGCGCCAGTTGCAGGTAACTCTGCTAAATTGGTTAACACTTCCACTTGAAATTTATTTTGTGATAACCAATAGCGCTCGCCCACTAAATCATTATTTTTAGCAAAATCTAGCGCGCTGTCCGTATCTAAGGTTTCGTGCCCAATCGCAGTCACATTCCGCTGTTCATGCAAAAATTTCAATGCCTCCAACGACCAACCTGGTGTATGAGCCTGCCCTGTTTCATCACGATTATAGAAGGCTGTATGATCATGCCATCTAGACGACCAGCCACTAGCAAATGCCACAAAACTGCCTTCTGCGATTTTGCCATGTTCGGCTTCAAACGCCAAAATATCCTCAATCGACAACCTGTAATCCGGGTTTTCACTCACAGCTTGCTCTTTATGAATCACGTATAAAGGCAATACCAATTCCGCCACAGGAATGTCCTCTAAATAGCGTGTATTTGGTGCAAAATGAATCGGTGCGTCAAGATGCGTACCGTATTGACTGACTAAAGTATATTGGTTAGAGAAAAATCCATCATTTTCAACCGTGAACAAAGTTTTTGTTTCAAGCGGTTTAAAAGCAGGAAAATAAGGGATCGTAGGATTCACTGCATGTGATAAATCCACCCATTTTTGCGTTTTTAGAAAAGCAATGGCTTGTGACACGGTATTCATCATTCACTCCTTCATCTTCTGTTTACGACAAATTCACTTATAAACGCATTGACTGAGGCAACGCATCATCAGCGCTAAATTAGCACAAGAAACATTCTCCAACAGCCTAATTTTGATCATCAAACAAAGGCGTTTGCCGCAAGAGGTATCATGCTATAAACGCACTTTTTCTCCACCAAATTCCTCTAATAAATTTGCTGTTAATTGAGTTAATACGCCTGTCATTAGCACAAAATCTGCATCAAAGCGTTGCGCATAATCTTCTTTTAAAATATCGTCATTTTTTTCACGCAGTTGATCCGCAAATTTCAAGCGTTTTAACGTGCAATCTTCATTGAGAATAAAAGACAAACGTTCTTCCCATGCTAAAGATAACTTCGTAATAAACTTTCCAGCATTGAGTAAGGTTTGAATTTCATCCGATTCTAAATTTTGTTGCTTGCAACGAATAATGCCACTGTCTTGACTGCCGGTTAATTCTGCCTCTTCCAATAGCATCAACCAAGCGGGTGTCTGATCTTTATTAATCCAATCAGTCATGATAACGCTCGGTTCGTTAGCAAAACTTAATGGCACCACTGGCAAAGATCCTAAAGACTTTCGCAATAACGCCAAAGCATCTTCCACCCGTTTAGATGAGGCAGCATCCACATAAATGAGCTGATTTTCAGTATCAATCCA